>ERZ839823.353-NODE-353-length-69293-cov-8.642393_pt1 | contig 69293 bp, 70 predicted proteins | sample MGYA00519862_ERZ839823 | MGnify/ENA primary metagenome ERZ839823 (study PRJEB31850, sample SAMEA3708853) | human gut metagenome | biome: human gut; feature: human-associated habitat; material: faeces | place: China | collected 2014 ...
TCTTTTCAATATTTTATTTTCAATGTATTTGTGACATATCTATTTTAAACCTATATTTCTTGTACTTTTTACAATTATTTATTTAATCCTTTTCTTCCTGGATATATTGCAATCTCTCCTAATTCATTTTCGATGTTTAGTAATCTATTGTATTTTGCAACTCTATCTGTTCTACATGGTGCACCAGTTTTTATTTGACCAGCATTTGTTGCAACTGCAACATCAGCTAATGTTGTATCTTCTGTTTCACCACTTCTATGTGATACAACTGCTGTATAACCATTTTTCTTAGCTAGTTCTATTGCATCTAATGTTTCTGTTAATGTTCCAATTTGGTTTAATTTGATAAGAATACTGTTTGTAACTCCCATATCAAGTCCTTTTTGTAATCTCTTAATATTTGTTACAAATAAATCATCTCCAACTAATTGAACTCTTTCTCCTAATCTGTCTGTTAGCTTTTTCCATCCATCCCAATCTTCTTCTGCTAATCCGTCTTCAACTGAGATTATTGGATATCTTTCACATAAATCTGCTATGAAATCTATCATCTCATCACATGTTTTTGTTTCATTAATCTTCCAGAAGTGATAGCATCCTTCTTTTCCTATTTTCTTAGCTTCATCATACATTTCTGTTGCTGCTAAATCCAATGCTAAACAAACTTCTTCTCCTGGTTTATATCCAGCTTCTTTGATTGCTTCTACAATTAATTGAAGTGCTTCATCTTCGTCTTTAACATTTGGTGCAAATCCACCTTCGTCTCCAACACCTGTTCCTAAACCTTTTGATTTTAATACTTTCTTTAATGTATGATAAATTTCAGCACACATACGTAAACATTCTTTAAATGATTTTGCTCCAACTGGCATAATCATAAATTCTTGTACACTTAGTGTTGAATCTGCATGTTTTCCACCATTCATGATGTTCATCATTGGAACTGGCATTGTTTTTGCATTAGCTCCACCAATATATTTATATAATTCCATTCCTAAAGATTCTGCTGCTGCTTTTGCAACTGCTAAAGATACTCCTAATGTAGCATTAGCTCCTAATCTTCCTTTATTATCTGTTCCATCTAATTCGATAAGTGCTTTGTCAATTGCAGGTTGGTCATATGCATTCATTCCTTCTAATTCTAGTGCTATTATTGTATTTACATTTTGTACTGCATTTAATACACCTTTTCCCATATATCTTGATGAATCTCCATCTCTTAATTCAACAGCTTCAAATGCTCCTGTTGAAGCTCCTGATGGCACCATTGCTACTCCAACTGAACCGTCTATTAATTCTACTGTAACTTGTACAGTTGGATTTCCTCTTGAATCTAATACTTCTAAAGCCTCTATGCTTTCAATTTCTAAATAATTTTTCATAAAAATTCATTCCTTTCTCATTATATTATGAAGCATTTATTAAAAAGTTAATCAAAAAGGGCAAAGTAATTGATAAAATTAATCATTTACTTTACCCTCTTCCTAAAAATTATTTCATTGCTTCTTCAACTGCAACAGCTACTGCAACTGATGCACCAACCATTGGGTTATTACCCATACCGATTAATCCCATCATTTCTACATGTGCTGGTACTGAAGATGAACCTGCAAATTGTGCATCTGAGTGCATTCTTCCCATTGTATCTGTCATACCATATGAAGCTGGTCCAGCAGCCATATTATCTGGATGAAGTGTTCTACCTGTTCCACCACCAGAGGCAACTGAGAAATATTTCTTTCCTGCTTCTAGTCTTTCTTTTTTATATGTTCCTGCAACTGGATGTTGGAATCTAGTTGGATTTGTTGAGTTACCTGTAATAGATACATCAACATCTTCCATCCACATAATTGCTACACCTTCTCTAACATCATTTGCACCATAACATCTTACTTGGCTTCTTTCACCATCTGAATATTTAATTTCTTCAACTACTTTTACTTTTCCTGTAAAGAAATCAAAATCTGTTTTTACATATGTAAATCCATTTATTCTTGAAATTACTTGTGCTGCATCTTTTCCTAAACCATTTAAGATTACTCTTAATGGTTCTTTTCTTACTTTATTTGCAGATTTTGCTATACCAATAGCTCCTTCTGCTGCTGCAAAACTTTCATGTCCTGCTAAAAATGCAAAACATTTTGTATCTTCTGATAATAGCATTGATGCTAAGTTTCCGTGTCCTAATCCTACTTTTCTGTCATCTGCAACAGAACCTGGAATACAGAATGCTTGTAATCCTTCTCCAATTGCTTTTGCTGCATCTGCTGCTTTTGTACATCCTTTTTTGATTGCTATTGCAGCTCCTAATGTATATGCCCAAGCTGCATTTTCAAAACATATTGGTTGTACTCCTTTTACTATTTCATATGGATTAAATCCCTTGTCTGTACATATTTTTAATGCATCTTCAAAGTCTTTTATCCCGTATTTTTCCATTACTGGTTTTATTTGGTCAATTCTTCTTTCATAACTTTCAAATGTTACTGCCATTTTTATTCCTCCTATTTTTTATATATTTTACAATTACATATAGTATAATATTAATTAATAATATTAGGATAAATCCAATATACTAGCATCTATAAATCCCTTTAATCTTAAGCCTGACGTGCGACGCCTCATTCTAAGTCCTCCTTATCCTAGTATTTATTTACGCTTCTCTTGGATCAATCTTTTTAACTGCTTCGTCAAATCTTCCATATGTACCAGAAGCTTTTTCTATTGCTTCCATTGGGTCAATTCCTTTTTTGATGTTATCCATCATTTTTCCCATATGAACATATTTATAACCAATTATTTGGTCATCTTTGTCTAATCCTAATTCTACAATATAACCTTCTGTTAATTGTAAATATCTTGGACCTTTTAATGTGCTTGAATAGATTGTTCCAACTTGTGAAGTATGTCCTTTTCCTAAATCTTCAAGTCCAGCTCCAACTGGAAGACCTCCTTCTGAGAATGCTGTTTGTGTTCTACCATATACTATTTGTAAGAATAATTCTCTCATAGCAGTATTTATAGCATCACATACTAAGTCAGTGTTTAATGCTTCTAGTATTGTTTTTCCTGTTAATATTTCTCCTGCCATAGCTGCTGAATGTGTCATTCCTGAACATCCTATTGTTTCTATTAATGCTTCTTGGATTATCCCATCTTTTACATTTAATGTTAATTTACATGCTCCTTGTTGTGGTGCACACCATCCTATACCATGTGTTAAACCTGATATATCTTTTATTTCTTTTGCTTTTACCCATTTTCCTTCTTCTGGAATTGGTGCTGGTCCGTGATCTACTCCTTTTGCAACACGGCACATATTTTCTAATTCTTTTGAATAAATCATTTTTATTGCTCCTTTCATTTATTACATAAAATTTGATTTTTAATTTTTTCATTTTCTAACTTAGTTGTAAAATATTCTTTTTTATCAGAAGTATCATAAGTTATTACTTTAGGCTGTATTTTTTGATAAATTCCTGTATCATATTCCTCATCTTTTTTTCTACTAGTCTGTCTATTGGCTACATATTGTTCTATTGCTATCTTTTCTTTTTTTCCATGTGGTTCAATGTTTAAATACTTTTTTCTCCAGAATATATGATGGTCATAATATTCTTCTTGATAACCTAATAGTTTATCATAGTTATATTCAACTTTAAATCTACTATTTTTTATTGAAATTGTTATATTGGACCATTTTTTCTTATTTTGTTTTGAAACCTCTTCTCTGAGCATTTTTATTGAATTGTATAAAGATTTCACTGCTTTCATATATTCTTCTTCTTCAATCCCATATTTATCAGGGACTTCATATACATTTATAAATTTTCTTCTTAGAAATCCTTTTGGCATAAAATAAAAATACATTTCGCCAGTCTGAACTTCTCCAAGTCTATCTATTATAGATGCATAAAGGTATAATTCATCCCATTTTTCAGGAACTACATTAAATATCTTTTTTTGTATTTCTTCATATATATCTTTTATCTTTTTACTAGTCTTTAACAACTTATTTCACCCTTTATTTTACTAGAATACTTTCTCCTGTCATTTCTTCTGGTTTTTCTATTCCTAATAATTCTAACATTGTTGGAGCTAAGTCTGCAAGTTTTCCTTCTTTAATTTTTAACTTATTATTTTCTGTCACTAATATAAGTGGCACTGGATTTGTTGTATGAGCTGTATGTGGCTCTCCTGTTTTATAATCTATCATTTGTTCACAGTTTCCATGGTCTGCTGTTATTAGTATTGTTCCGTGATGTGCAAGAATTGCTTCTACTATTTTCTCTACACATCTGTCTATTGTTTCAACAGCTTTGATTGCAGCTGGTAAACTTCCTGTATGTCCTACCATATCTGGATTTGCAAAATTTAATATTATTACATTATATTTATCTGAATTTATTGCTTCTACTGCTTTTTCTGTAACTTCGCATGCACTCATTTCTGGTTGTAAATCATATGTTGCAACTTTTGGTGATGGAACTAATATTCTATCTTCACCTGGATATTGTTTTTCTTCTCCTCCATTAAAGAAGAATGTTACATGTGCATATTTTTCTGTTTCTGCAATACGTAGTTGTGTCATCCCATTTTTGCTAATTACTTCTCCAAAAGTATTAACTAATGGTTCTTTTTTGAATGCTATTTTTACATTTGGCATTGTTTCGTCATAATTGGTGAAACATACAAAATATGTGTCCATTTTTTTGGTTTCAAATTCATTAAAATCTTTATCTACAATTGTTCTTGTTATTTCTCTTGCTCTGTCTGGTCTGAAATTGAAAAATATTACAGAGTCATGTTCTTGGATTGTTGCAATTGGTGTCTCTCCATTGCATATTACTGTTGGTTCTACAAATTCATCAAATACTTCTTTTTGATAAGAATTTTCTATTGCTATTGTTGCTGAAGTTGCTTTATTTCCTTCTCCGTTTACAAGTGCATCATAACATTTTTTTACTCTGTCCCATCTTTTATCTCTATCCATTGCATAATATCTTCCTGATAGACTTGCTATTTTTCCAATTCCTTTTTCTCTCATTTTTTCTTCTAATTGAGTAATGTAATTTTCAGCTGATGCTGGTGGAGTATCTCTTCCATCCAAGAAACAATGTACATATACATTTTCAAAGTCTCTTCTTTTAGCCATTTCTAATAGTCCATATAAATGACGTATATGGCTATGAACTCCTCCATCTGATACAAGTCCTAGTATATGCAATTTTGAATTGTATTTTTTACAGTTTTCTATAGCTTCAATAAATTCAGGAATTGCAAAAAAATTTCCATCTTCTATTGATTTTGTTATTTTGGTTAATTCTTGATATACTATTCTTCCTGCTCCTATATTTGTGTGTCCTACTTCTGAATTTCCCATTTGTCCATCTGGTAATCCAACTTTTAAACCACTTGTATAAATCTTAGTTGTTTGAAATTTTTTCATTAGTTTGTCTATATTAGGTGTATTTGCTAATTTTACAGCATTTCCATCTTCTTTTTCATTTATTCCAAATCCATCTAATATCATTAGCATTACTGGTTTTTTTTCCATATTTCCATCCCTTTCTGCTTTTTTGAAGTATTATTTGCAATTATTCATCAAACTTTACTATTTTTGAGAATTCTTCTGCTTTTAAGCTGGCTCCTCCAACTAGTCCTCCATCAATATCTGACATTTCGAATAATTCCTTAGCATTTGATGATTTTACACTTCCCCCATACTGTATTATAACTCCTTCTGCCTCGTTTTGTCCATATATTTCTGCTATTTTTTTTCTTATCTGCATTATTGTGGCATTTGCATCTTCTTTTGTTGCAGTTTTTCCTGTTCCAATTGCCCAAATTGGTTCATATGCTACAATGATTTTTTCTAAATCAGATGCATTTATACCTTCAAATGCTTTTGCTATCTGATTTGTTACAACTTTCTCTGTTTCTCCTGCTTCTCTTTGCTCTAATGTCTCTCCTACACATACTATTGGTTTTAATCCATGTGCTAATGCAGACTTAATTTTTTTATTTACAGTTTCATCTGTTTCTGCAAAATATTGTCTTCTTTCAGAATGTCCTATAATTACATATTCAACTCCAATTGATTTTAGCATTGGAGCTGATACTTCTCCTGTGTATGCACCTTTTTCTTCCCAATGCATATTTTGAGCTCCTATTTTAATATTTGTATCTTGAACATGTAATAAAGCATAAAATAAATCTGTATATGGAACACATAAAACAACTTCATTTTTAGTATCTTTAACAAGCGGTGTTAACTCTTGTATAAAATCTATTGCTTCATTTGGAAGCATGTTCATTTTCCAATTTCCAGCTATTACTTTTCTTCTCATTATTCAACTCTCCTTTTTTCTATAATCTTAAGCAACTCATTTTTTGCTTTTTCTGTATAATCATTTATAAAAACATAGTCAAATTGTTTTTGTAAATCTTTATTTTGCTCATATTCTTTAATATGTTCATCAATTTCTTTCAAACGTTTTTGTTCAGTTTCTTTTGATAAGTTTCTTTTTCGTAGTTCTTGTTTAGCTCTTTCCAAGTCTTTAGGTATCATATAAATCGAAAATACATTTTTAGCATTTTTCTTAAATTCATAAATTGTACTATAATGTACTTCTGTTACTTGATTAACATTTGAATCAATATCTGCTTTTCTGTATGCATATTTTGACCCTAAAAATTCAAAATCAACTACTATTTGTTTTTCTTTTTTTAATTTTTCAAATTCCTCTTCACTAACAAATTCTTTATCTATTCCATTTACTTCGCCAATTCTTTTTTCTCTTGTTGTTACAATCACTATATTTTTAAAGCATAGTTCTTCTGAAATAGTATTTTTAAAAAAAGATTTTCCTGTTCCTGTTACTCCTGATAATGTTACTATCATTTTCGTTCCTTTCCTTTTTCTTGGTTATTACAAATATTTCTAACTTTTTCGAATATCTCTTTATAATTATAATTTTTAGGAAACTTAGTTCTTCCACTTTTTATTAGTTCAAATGTTTCTTCAAGTGGTAACCAAACTATTTTGTCAATTTCGCTTTCTTGATATATAACATCAGAGCTATTTCTTTTTAAACAATAAAATGTGATAAAGAAGTTTTTAATTTTTCCTGAACTTTCAAACTGTAATGGTATTGCATCAGGAGTTATCTTTGCAACATTTACTGCTTCTTCTAATTGTATTCCTAGTTCTTCTTTTAATTCCCTTATCATAGCTTGTGTTTGAGTTTCTTCTCCATCAACATGTCCTGAACATAAATCCAATTTACCAGGTGTAAGCCCTTTATTTACTCTTTTTTCAATAAGGGCTTCTCCTTTTTCATTTATTACAAAACATGTTACACCATTTAGCCATTCATCATCATTTAATTGTTTTTCTTTATTTTTATCTATTAATTTTCTTAATTTTCCTTCTTTATCATATACTTTATATTGTATTGTTTTCATTTTCTACATCCTTATTTATCTTGTAAACATTCAATTCCTGGTAGTTTCTTTCCTTCTAAGAATTCAAGTGAAGCTCCTCCACCTGTTGAGATGTGTGTCATTTTATCAGCTAATCCAGCTTTTTCAACTGCTGCTGCTGAATCTCCACCACCAATTATTGTTGTTGCATCTAATTCTGCTAATGCATGTGCAATTTCATTTGTTCCGATTGCAAATTGGTCAAATTCGAATAATCCTAAAGGTCCATTCCATACAACTGTTTTTGCTGTTTTTAATTCATTTTTGAACATTTCAATTGTTTTTTCTCCAATATCAAATCCTTCCCAGCCTTCTGGGATCTCTGTCCAAGCTACAGTTTTGCTTTCTGTATCTGGTTTAAATTCTTTTCCAACTCTTGTATCAACTGGTAATAAGAATTTTACACCTTTTTCTTCTGCTTTTTTCATTAAGTTTAATGCTAGTTCACATTTGTCTGGTTCACATAGTGAATTTCCAACTTCATATCCTTGTGCTTTAAAGAATGTGTATGCCATTCCTCCACCAATCATTAATGTATCTACTTTTTCTAATAAACTATCTATAACACCTATTTTGTCTGATACTTTTGCTCCTCCAAGTATTGCAACAAATGGTCTTTCTGGATTGTTTAAAGCATCTCCTAAGAATTTTAATTCTTTTTCTATTAAAAATCCTGATACTGATGGTAAATAATGTGATACACCTTCTGTTGATGCATGTGCTCTATGTGCTGTTCCAAATGCATCATTTACAAATACTTCTGCCATACTTGCTAATTGTTTTGCAAATTCTGGGTCATTATCTGTTTCTTCTCTGTGGAATCTAACATTTTCAAGTAACATTACTTGTCCTTCTTGTAAATTTGCTGCTAATGATTTTGCACTTTCTCCAATAACATCTTTTGCCATTAGAACTTCTTGCCCTAATAATTTTGATAGTTCTTTTGCAACAGGTGCCAAAGAAAATTCAGGTTTAACTTCTCCCTTTGGTCTTCCTAAATGTGATGCTAAAATTATTCTACAATTTTGTTCAATTAAATATTTAATAGTTGGCAATGCTGCAACTATTCTTCTGTTATCTGTAATATTTTGATTTTCGTCCATTGGAACATTAAAATCACATCTTACAAATACTTTTTTTCCTTTTAAATCTATATCTCTTACAGTTTTTTTACTCATTGATACTTCATCCTTCCTTTATCATATTGATTACTTTTAATTTATTAAACGACTAAAAGGCTAGAGGCTAGAAAGCCACTAACCTTAAAGTATATTATTGATGGTCAACTGATGACATATAGCAAGCTAAGTCAACTAATTTGTTTGAATATCCCCATTCATTGTCATACCAAGCTACTAATTTAACAAATGTATCTGTTAACATTATTCCTGCTGATGCATCAAATATTGATGTATGGATATCTGAAATGAAATCTGAAGAAACTACAGCTTCGTCTGTATATTCCATTATTCCTTTCATTTCGTTTTCTGTAGCTCTTTTTACAGCTGCACAAATTTCTTCATATGATGTTGGTCTTTCTAGGTTAACTGTTAAGTCAACAACTGAAACATCAACTGTTGGAACTCTGAATGACATTCCTGTTAATTTTCCATTTAATGATGGAATAACTTTTCCTACTGCTTTTGCAGCTCCTGTAGATGAAGGAATGATGTTTGCTGCTGCTGCACGTCCACCTCTCCAATCTTTTTTAGAAGCTCCATCAACTGTTTTTTGTGTTGCTGTTGTTGAATGAACAGTTGTCATAAGTCCTTCTTTAATTCCAAAATTATCGTTTATTACTTTTGCAAGTGGTGCTAAACAGTTTGTTGTACATGATGCATTAGATACAATATTCATATCTGTTGTATATGTTGTGTTGTTTACTCCCATTACAAACATTGGTGCATCTTTTGATGGTGCACTTATTAATACTTTTTTAGCTCCTGCATCTAAATGAGCTTGTGCTTTTTCCATTGTTGTGAATACTCCTGAACATTCTAGAACATATTCTACTCCTAATTCTCCCCAAGGAATGTTCTTTGGGTCCATTTCATTATATACTTTTATTGTTCTTCCATTTACTACTAAATTTCCATCTTTTTCTTCTACTGTTCCGTTGAATCTTCCATGTACAGTATCAAATTTTGTCATATATGCCATGTAGTCTGCTGCTACAAATGGGTCATTAACTGCTACTACCTCTACCTCCTCTTTTCCTAATGCTGCTTGGAATGCTAATTTTCCAATTCTTCCAAATCCGTTAATTCCTACTTTTACTGACATAAAAATTTCCTCCTTTTTAGATGTTAGTTTATTTATCTCTTTTTTCTAACGTCTAACTCTATTTTTACCTTTTTAAGGCAAATTCATTCTATAACAAATTTCTTTACATTTCAAGTACTATTTGAAATTTTTATAAGTATTTTTTCAATGTCTCTACACTATCTTCTTGCATAACAACAAAATCGTTCAAAATATTTTTAACTTCGTTATCTACACTTGGATTATTATTAAGCAATCTTCTTCCCTCTATTATTCCCATATTAGTTCCTTGCATTAATAATTCAGAAATTTTAGAATTACTTTGATCATTCATTGTTTTCATATTTATCCCATACCATGTCATCATTTTTTCCATCTTATTTGTCTCATGTGGTTCTTTGCTTGCATATTGAGAATATATATTATCAATTCTTTCGGATATTTTTTTATATTTTCCATATTCAACATCCAATACTTTTTTAAATCTTTCGTCTCCAACCTTACTAGACACAAAATGAATTGCATCCATTCCCATTGTGGTTCCTTTATTAACCTCATCCAAAACTTTTACATTAATATCTTCCATAAATTTTACCTCCTTATGCTATTTTTACCAGTTATAAAATAATTATGCACAAAAATACCGCATACAAGCTCAATTAGAGCCAGCATGCAGTATGATTGGATTATTAATTAACAAAGTTTTGATAGTGAAATATAGTCACTTTTGTTTTTGTCATTCAGCATAATCCAAGTTGTCAAACCTGTTTCAACACTGTATTCATTTTTATGAAGTGAACTTCTATAAATCACATCATGTTTAGTCAAACATCTTGTTTTTCTAGATGCATAATAGATTGGAATAGATTCATCTTTTTCGAGCTTTACTTTTATCAAATAAATATTAGCCAGGAATTCTCCAATTTCCGCTTCTGTATCTAGATACCGAATTCTACGTATCACCTCTACTTTTTCCTTTTTATCTTTAGGAATGAAGATGTCATCTGGAACAACACCTGTACTTCTAAGTAGAGCATAGACTCCATCATTATTTTTTTCGGTAGTCTTAGCCAGATAATACATATCCTTTTTTACTTTTTCCATTGTAACTCTCTTAACAAAAAGATTTTCTTTTAAATCTTCTGTGCTTACAATACCATCAAAAAGGAAATAAAGTTGATAGTGTCTTCTTTTCTTCTCGACATACTCTGGAATCGAAAACTGTGTTTTTCCATTTACACTTGTAATCTCAAAATTCCATTCTCTTTCGAAAAGCCCTTTGTTAATAAAAAAGTTCATTCTGTTGCCTCCTAAGATGTCAATGTTAATAGTTTCAGTTCCTTCACAGTATAATTATACTGTAATTTATATACCTCCTTCTTTATTTGAACCTACAATATTATAAACTATCTCTCTGTGCAACGTCAAGCATTATTTTTCTTAACTATGAATTTATCAAATGTAGCAAGTATTGCTGGTAAAAATAGCATTATCAATATAATCGAACATAATGTTCCTTTGCATAACGTAATGCAAATTTTGGCTGTAATTGCTGTTGCAAACATACCTACTACAAAAGTAACAATTACTAGAATTGAACCTGATGTAAGTATAGTGTGAATAGCATGATTATATGCTTCAATTAATGATTCTTTTCTATTTTTAGTTTGTCTAAACTCTAAATAATAAGATGTATATAAAATTCCATAATCTATTGTTGAACCCATTAATATACTTTGAACAATTAATAATGCTATAAAGTATACTGAACCTCCTGAAAGTGATAATATACCCATTGTCATGTAAACAGCACATTGTATAACTCCAACTAGTATAATTGGTGCTAAAAAGTCTTTGAATGTGAACATTACAACTATATATATAGCAATTATTGTTAATACAGAAATTTTATCAAATTCGCTTCCAAATGTCTTACTCATCTCGTAAGCCATTGGCGAATCTCCTATTATATTAAACTCTATTCCTTCTGCATTAAATGTATCCTGTAGTTTTTGAATATATTCAAAAGTATTCTCCGCTTCTGGTTCAAACTTTGTATTTATAACAATTCTAGAATATTTATCCCCAACTAGTAGTTTTTTTGCATCTGTAATAGTTTCTTTGCTATCTGTTATTTCGTTTCTCATTTTATCATCAATAAAGTCTGTGAATCTGTCATCTTTTAAAATAGTATTATTTAAAAAATCAACAAATTGTTCTACTGTTAGTGTCCAGTTGTTATCATATTCATAGCTACTTCCAAAATACATATATACTAATTCAATTAGTTTTTCATCTAATTCTGTGTCAGATAATTTGCATAATACTCCATATATCTCTGTTGCAGAATATTTTTTGTTTTCTAAAGATGCTTTCATAACTCCATTAACTGTTTGTAATTTATCTCTTGTATTTGCATCAAATTTATCAGAATAGTCTGAATTTTGCATAACATCATTTAATATAAATTCTACAAAATTGTTTACTGACATTGTTTGATTTGTATTTACGTTTTTAGAAATATATAAACCATATAGTAATTTTAATTTTTCACTGTCTGCTCCTAATAAATCTCCAAGTTCTTGATATGTATATTTTTTATTATTTAATACATCTTCCATTACAGTTTTAACTAAATTCAAATCTGAAATAGTATCAGTTGATAATTGACTTTTTAATGTCGAATCATTTTGATGATTTAATATAAAGTTAACAAATTCTGATGGTGTTAATTTTGGCATATTATTTTCAGTTGTATATAACATATATACACTTTTTAGTTTGCTTTCCTCACTATTGATTAATTTAGCAAGTTCTGAATATGTATATGCTGTATTATTTATAGTACTTGTCATAACCTGATTTACCAATGTTAATTTTGCTTTTATTTGTTCATCATCAGTATTGTTTAAAATTATATTTGAAAATTCATATGGTGTTGATTTCCAATTTGCTGTATTTCCATTTAGCATATCTATTAAATTATATAATTGATTAACCTGTTGACTTGGTAATCCTAGAATATCTGATACTTGTATTACTGTATATAATGTTTTATTTTCTGTACATGTATCGTCAATTATCAATTTTAACAACTTCGTTTCATCTGTTGCATTATTTTGTACTACTATATTTATGAATTCTTGTGGTGTCATCATATATGAGTCAGGCAAGCCTCCAACAGCATAAATTGTCTCGACTAGATTTGGTTGTAATGTGTCGAAAATTTGTGTTAAATTTGCTTTTGATAATTTTGTATTATTGATATTGTTTTCGTTTTGAGCAAAAAATGCTACTTTTTGTAAAGCTGATAAATCATATGATTTTAAATAATCTGTTGTATTATTTATTGTATTAACCTGGTTTATAAATTCTGAAATGCTCATTTTAGATTCACTGTCTTGTGCAGAATATTTCAAATACAATAGTTTTATTGCTGTTTGTTCATCTATTACAAATAGATTTGAAAGTTCACTTGATGTCATTTCTTTATTAATTGTATTCAAATTACTGTATGTATTTAGTAATTTAATATTTGCTATTGTTTCTTCATCAAATTCACTTGCATATTCACTATTTAAAACATCACTTAATACAAAATTCGTAAATTCATTTATACTCATCTTTGTATCTGTATTTTCGCATAAAACATAATATTTATACAAATCAGCTGTTTGTTTTTCAGTCATATCAAATAGTTTTGCCATTTCATTTGAATTCATCTTTTTATTTATCGTATTTTTTGAAATGTATTTTGATAATTTATCCAAATCAGCTCGTGTTTGGCTATCTACTTCTGCTGTATATTTTTCGTCTGTAAGTACTTGTGTATTCATAAAATCTATAAATTCATTTATTGATAATTTCAAATTATTATTTTTTGAATTATAATATACAAATATGTCTTTTACATCTGATTCATCAATATCCAAAACTTTTGCTAGGTCAGAAGCGGTTCTTAATTTATTTATATTTTCTTCTGTTGTAAAATTCTTTAATCTATCTATATTGTTTTTAGTTGGTTCATCAATCTTATCTTTCATATCTTCTTGTTTTAAAACATCTTTTTGTATAAAATCAACGAATTCATTAAATGTCATTTTGTTATCTTCATTTGAATTATAATATTTGTAATATATAATTTTTAAAAGATAGTTTTCAACCTCTGTGTCTGAACCTAAATCATTTAATTTAGGTACCATCTCATCATATTTTAGTTTTTCATTGATTGTGTTTGAATATCCTAATACTTGATCTACATTATCATCTTCTTTAATTTCATTTAAATGTTTTGCAACCTTTTCTTCATCATCAGTATTATAAATTACTGCTATTTGATTGTTTTTTCCAAATACTTTTCCAACTTCGTCATTATCTGAACTTGTATAAGCAATATCTAGATTCCCCTTTAAGAAAAAGCTTGCAATAAATACTGCAACAAATCCTATTGTTAATGGATATCTTGCTTTATTACTGAATTTTCCTAACCAATCAAGTTTTATATTAGGGCTTTTCTTTTTAGTTTTTGATATAATTTTATCAAATTTTAAGATTAATCCTGGTAATACACAGAAAATACTTAATAAACTAAATAATACACCTTTTGCTAGTACTAATCCTAAATCTTTACCAATTGTAAAACTCATAAATACCAAACATACCAATCCAACAATTGTAGTAATTGAACTACTTGATATTGATTGAATACTATTGCTTAAAGCATTTTTCATTGCTTTTTTGATATCTGGTTCATTTTCTTTTTCTTGTCTAAACCTGTTCATTAACATTATTGAATAATCCATTGATAATGCTAATTGCAATATTGCTGATATTGAGCTTGTAATATTAGATACACTGTCAAATATTATGTTTGTTCCATTATTTAATAGGATTGCTATTAATATTGAAAATAAAAACAAAAATGGTTCAACATATGATTCGCACATGAATAACAATATAATTATTACTCCTGATACTGCAACAACTAGTATCCATGTTGGTAATACTACTTCGTTTTCATCCGCAATATCTCCATCTGTTTTCATGTCATAGTCCTTATATTTTTCTTCTATGCCTTCATATATATTTTTAGCAACCTCTGAATCACTTTTAGCATCTACATTAACAGTATATAATGTATAATCATCTTTGTTATAGTCTTCACTATCATCATGGTTAACTGAATCTACATTTTCTGTTTCTTCTAATTCTTTTAAGATTGTTTGTTTTTCGTCATCAGTTAATCCTTTGAACATTATACTAAATGAACTTGTAGTATTAACATCTGAGAATTCTTCGTCCATTTTATCTAATCCAATTCTAGTTTCAGAATCACTAGGCAAATACTCTGTTATTTCTTTGTTTATTTTTACTTTTTGTGATGTAAATACACATATAATTGCAAGTATAATAAATATTGGAATGATAAAATTTCTCTTTTCTACAATAAAATTTGAAATTTTTTTCATTAAATAATCACCTTCCTTGTTACATTAAACAAGAAGCAAAGTAGTTTTGCTTCTTATTAGTTTTATATTATACTCTTCTTTTGTGAACTCTATGTTAACAAATCAAATAACTATTTTATTTGTTTTTTTCTTTTGTGGAAGAATTATCGTAAATGTTGTTCCTTTTCCCTTTTCACTCTGAACATTTATCTCTCCATTTGAAATTTCAACGATTCTTTTTACAATTGCAAGTCCTAGTCCGCTTCCTTCGCCAGAATGAGATTTATCAATTTGATAAAATCTTGTATATATCATTCCTAGTTCTTCGCTATCCATGCCTATTCCATTATCTTTTATACTTACACTAATCTTGTCTTGTGCAACACTAATTTTTACTGATATCTTTCCATTTTCATTTGAAAATTTAATAGCATTATCTAATATGTTTGTCCATACCTGAAATAACAAGTCTTCATCTCCATAAAAATATACTTCTTTTGCATCTACTGAGAAATTTATATTTTTATCTTTCCATTTGGGCTCTAATAATAATACTGCCTTTTTTATCTGTTCTGATAAATTAATTTCTTCATTATTTATTATCTTGTCTTGATGTTGTAATTTTGCTAATTTTAATATATTGTTTGATAATTTTAGTAATCTATTTGTTTCTTCTAATATGATATTTATATATTCTTTTCTTTCTTGTTCTGACAAATTATTATCATCTAAAAGCTTCGTAAACCCTTGTATAGAATTAATTGGTGTTTTTATTTCATGTGATACATTGTCAATAAAATCTTTTTGTAATATTTCTGTTTTTCCTAATTGTTCTACCATTATATTAAAATTATCTACTAATTCTTTTATTTCATCATCTCTTTTAGTTTCTAGTCTAACTGTAAAATCTCCTTCCGCAACCTTTTTAGTTGCTTCTATACTTTTCTTTAATGGTTCTGCCAAAATTTTAGTTGATATTCTTATAATCGCAAAACTAATAAGTATTGTATTTACAACTATTATCCCTATTCCTAATCTAAATATTTTCCACAATTCATTTCTAGCGGTTTCTGTATCTATATTAAACACCATATATTTAGCTATCGCCTGATGAGTGAAGATATATAAACTTATTGCTGAAAGGATAATTACTAGTATAATGGCAATAGACAATTGAATTACCATTCCTCTTTGAATTGTTCTTTTTGCTCCAAAAATCTTTTCTTTCATTTATTTTTCGACCTTTTCCTCATTTATAATACATTTATATCCTAATCCTCTTACAGTAACAATTTCTAGTTCATTTAATTCTTTGAGCTTTTCTCGCAATCTTTTTATATGAACATCAACAGTTCTATATTCAGATTCACTTTCAAGCCCCCAAATTTCTTCTATTAGTTCTTGTCTTGTGAAAATAGTATTTGGGGTGCTTACAAGTTTATATAATAAATAAAATTCTTTTTGAGCAAGATTGTATACTTTATCATGTTTAACAACACTTAATTGGTCATAGTCAATTATCAAATCTCTTAATATAATTTTTCTTTTATTGGCACTTTTAGCACGTTTTAATAAAACAGAAACTCTTAAAACCATTTCTTCCATATCAATTGGTTTTACCATATAATCATCAGCCCCTAGAATGAATCCTTGTTTTTTATCGCTTATATCACTCTTAGCTGTAATAAGCATTATTGGTATTTCGTAATTTGCAATTCTTAATTCATTTAATAATTCATACCCATCCATCTCTGGCATCATAATATCACTAATTACTAAGTCAATATATTGCTTATCTATTATATCTAATGCTTGAATTCCATTTCTTGCTTCGAATGTTGTATAATTATTTTTCTTTAAGTAAGTTACCATGAGCTTTTTTAGATTTTTATCATCTTCTACTACTAAAACATTAAACATATTTTTGCTCCTTTGCTTAATTATTATATTAAGTAAATATGAATTCTATGTGAACTGTTTTAGAATTACTGGCTAATATATTCTTCATACCCATATTCTGCTGATGTTCCTTCAATTTCTTTTATTGATAGCCCTATTTTTAATTTTTCTTTATCTATATTTATAATTTTTGCATTAACAGTTTGCCCAATTTTCAGTTCATCTTCTGGTTTTACAACTCTTCTTAAACCTGTTATTTCTGAATTATTTACTAGTCCTTCTAATCCTTTTTCTATTTCAACAAATGCTCCAAAAGGTGCAAATTTAACGACTTTACATGTTACAATATCATTTATTTCATATTTGTTTGCTAAGGCAAACCATGGATTTTCTCCTTTTAAAGGATATTCTAAACTAATTCTTCTTTCCTCTTTGTTAAAGTCTTTTATTTTTACTTCTATTTCATCTCCAACTTGAAATTTGTCTTCTATTTTTTCATTTTTATCCCATACTAATTCTGACTTATGAGCTAACCCTGTTACTACTCCTAAGTCCACAAATATTCCATAATTTACAATTTTTGAAACTGTTCCTTTGTATGCTTTTCCTATTTTTATATTATTCCAAAATTCTTCAATGTTTTTTGCTCTTTCAATTTTTTGTCTTTTTATTTCTTCTGCCTGTTTAATTTTTAGTTCTCTTTCGATTTTTTTATCTTCTTCTCTTCTATATTTTTTGTATGATAAAAGTACATTTCCTAAGCCATCATTCCATTTAATTACATCTGCAGTTATTGTATCTCCTGGTTTGAATTCGTCTTTTGGATTTTTTGTTTCGTCATCTGAATATTCTTTTCTTGGTATTATTCCATCTGCTTTATATTTAAAGTCCACAAAAATTTCTCCTTTTCTTGAAATTTGTATTACAGTTCCTGTTATTCTTTTGTCAAATTTCTTTTCATTTAATGATTCATTATATAATTTTTCAAAGTTTTCTTCTTCCATGTTATTGCTTCCTTTCCTTTTATAATTTATGTTTGTATAATAACATAGAATTTTATATTTCGCAAGTTTGTCTATTATGTTATATAGTTATTCTTTTATCTCTTTAGCAAGTTTACCAATAGCTTTAGTTTCTATACGTGATACATAAGAACGCGAAATTCCCATTTCATGTGCAATTTCAATTTGCGTTTTAGGTTTATGTCCATCAAGCCCAAAACGTAGTTCTATAATAGTCCTTTCTCTATCTTTTAAGATACTTTTCATTTTCTCATATAAAAGCTTTACTTTCATTTTTAGGTCAACTGATTCTTCTACACTGCGTTCATCATTTTCTAGTACTTCTTGAAGTGTAACTACATTATCATCTTTGTCTTTTCCTATTGGTTCATTTAGATAAACTTCATTATTTAATTTTTTAGTTGCCCTAAAATGCATTAATATTTCGTTATCTATACATCTAGAAACATATGTAGAAAGTCTTGCTCCCTTTTCAGGTTTAAAGCTGTTAATACCTTTTATAAGACCTATTGTCCCAATAGATATCAAGTCATCCTGATCCACATTTGAATTACTATATTTTTTGCATACATGTGCAACTAACCTCAAATTTTTTTCTATAAGTATGTTGCGAGCTTCTTCATCTCCTGTACTTAATCTTTCAAGACAAATACGTTCTTCTTCTGAACTTAAAGGTTCTGGGAAAAGCTGTACTCCTGAAATATATCCTACTGTAAATACCGCTGTTTGTAAGAACTGTATGAATCCACTTATACAAAGTGTAGAAAACATAAAAGCACCTCCATTTTTCTCATACTAGAATTATATGTATAAGAAAAATAAAAGTGCCTGTTCATTATTTAAAATTATAAATATAAACTATCTTTATTAAGTAAAAATTCCTGCAACCCTATAATCAAAATTCCCTCTTCAGTTGTCCAACTTTTTTTGCCATCTTTTACTATAATTATTTTTTTGAAATTATCATTAATATTCATTAAAGGTCTTTCTTCTTGTAAAGTTTTTTCTCGTGTGGGCAAGCTCAATGCTACTTGAATATAATATCTTTTATCTGCCTGGTTGCATATAAAATCCACTTCTGTTTGTTTTCTAATATTCTTTTCTCTAATTTCAACTATTCCAACATCTACATTATAGCCTCTGTATAATAACTCATTATATATAATATTTTCCATAATATGATCTTCTTCCTGTTGTCTAAAATTCAATCTTGCATTTCGTAATCCAATATCTGCAAAATAGTATTTTGATGGTGTAGATATATATTTTTTTCCTTTAACATCGTATCTTTCAACTTTTTTTATCAAGAAAGAATCTTCTAAATAATTTATATACGATGTTATTGTATTTATAGACACGTCTTTCATCGAATTACTTATAAATGTGTCTGATAATTTTTTAGGATTAGTTAAAGACCCAATTGAGGAAGCTAGTATATTTACCAACGTATCAAGAACATCTATCCTTTGAATATTATGTCTTTCTATTATATCACTCAAATATGTCCTTTCAAATAAATCTTTCAAATATTGACTTTTTTGTTCTTCTGTTCTTTGTGATAATATTCTTGGTAATCCTCCATATATTTTATATTCTTCCCAAGCCTCTTCAGTACCTCCTTCATATGCTGTAACAAATTCGCTAAAAGTTAATGGCAACACCCTTACTTCATCGCCTCTTCCACGGAATTCAGTTTTAATGTCTGATGACAAAAACTTTGAGTTACTTCCCGTTACATATACATCTAGATTTTCTATATGCAAAAAACCATTTAATACAGATTCAAAATCTTCAACCTTTTGTATTTCATCCAATATTATATAGTAAATGTCTTTATCAACTATCATGGAACGTATATACTCATCTAAAACGTCCGGATTTAAATATTTATTATTTTTTCTTTCATCTAAATCAATTTTAATTATATGATCTTCTTTAACTCCATTTTCTATTAAATAATTTTTATATATTGGGTCAAGCAAATAAGACTTGCCACATCTTCTTATTCCTGTCACAATCTTAATCAAACCATTTTCTCTTCTATTTATTAATTTCTCCAAATATCTATCTCTTTTTATTTCTTTCATTTTTAAACTCCTTGTTGAATTTTTTTGCCGTTTATGGCATTTATTTTCAATATTATACTATATTTTTTTATTTTAATCAATAGTGCCATTGAATATTTTTGACGTTTATGCCTGTTTTTTTCATTTATATTATAAACAAAAAATGTTTTTATATTCTTGTTACAATATAAAAACATAAAAGCACCTCCATTTTTCTCATACTAGAATTATATGTATAAGAAAAATAAAAGTGCCTGTTCATTATATTTTTGCATGTAAAACTATTCTGTATTTATTATTATTTACACATGTTGATAATGTTAATATTTGGTTTTCGGTTATTAATTTTATTTTATAGTTTTCTTCATTCTAATTTAAATTTTCTTTAAGTATATTACTTTAAGAAAATTATCACATTTTTTAATAAATATTTATATAAAAAAACAAGAAATGATTTTTAACTCTAATCTTTTCTTGTTTTTTTATATATTAAAATTTAAACCTTATATAATTCAATATTTCCATTTCTATACTCTTCTAATATTTTCAAATATAGTTCATCCTGTACATTTCTAGCCTTTTTAGGATGTACTAAATATCTAAGGTATAGTTCTACATGAGAGTCTACAATTTTAGTATAAATAATTGGTTCTAAATAGTTGTAATAAATTCTATATTCTGCAGTAACATCTGCAACCGCATCTTCCATTTTTTTAGGCGTTGTTTTTAATATCTCATTTTCACCAACAATATCATACAAAATATCTTTTGTTTTCTCGACATCTGCATCTAATGGGATTTCAACTGTAATTTCATCCCATACATATTTAAAAGCTTTTGTATAATTTTTTAATGGATACAAAAATACAAATGAGTTAGGAATATGTATTATTCTTCCTGTGCTTTGTTCTCCGTTAATTCTATCACCAACTTCTAGCACTTCAAATCCAAGTGATCTAATATTTACTACATCACCCTTGATTCCATTCACTTCAACTCTATCTTCTAATTCAAATGTTTTCTTAGTGTTGATGTAAATTCCTGCAAAAAAGTCAAATATTATTTCTTTAACAGCAATCGCAATACCAGCTGATAAGAAACTAATTACTGTTACCATTCCTGAAATTCTATGTCCCCATAGCAATACAACTAATACAATAGATATAATATCTAATGTTATTTTTATCATTCTGTTTCTAAAATATTTCTTTTTATTGCTTACGTCAGCTCTTGAGTAAAAAAATCTTACTAATCTTTTTAAAATTCCGAAAACTACAAATATCAAAATTGTTAATATTACTAATTCAACGTAATCACTATAAAATCCAAATGTTTTTCCTAAATATTGTGATATATCTGTTATAAAACCCATTTTCATCACCTCTTATATACATTCTTAATTAATATTTTAGCACAAAATAACATATTATTCAACTTCATCAATACAATCTTGGAATTGACTATTATATAATTTATAATAAAATCCACTTTCTCCTTTTTCAAGAAGTTGTTCATGTGTACCTTGTTCAACAATATCTCCATGGTCCATAACTAAAATTAAATCTGCATTTTTTATTGTTGATAATCTATGTGCAATTATAAAAGATGTCCTACCTTTCATTAAATTATCCATAGCTTTTTGAATTTCTATTTCTGTTCTTGTATCAATACTTGATGTAGCTTCATCTAAAATCAGTATTTTAGGATCTGCTAAAATTACTCTAGCTATTGTAAGTAATTGTTTTTGACCCGCTGAAACTCCACTTGTCTCATCTCCTAATAACGAATTATATCCATTAGGTAATGTTTTTATAAAATGATGTACTCTGGCAGCTTTTGCAGCTTGAATAACTTCATCATCTGTTGCAGTTTCTCTACCATATTTTATATTTTCTTTTACTGTTCCGTCAAATAACCATGTATCTTGTAATACCATTCCAAACATTTGACGTAATTCGCCTCTCTTGAAATCTTTGATGTTGTGTCCATCAAGTAATATTGCACCATCTGTTACATCATAAAATCTCATAAGAAGTTTTACCATTGTTGATTTTCCAGCTCCTGTTGGTCCTACAATTGCAATTTTTTGTCCTTCATGTACATCTGCATTAAAGTCTTTTATTACAATATTTTCTGGGTTATACCCAAATTTTACATGTTCGAATTTCACATTTCCTTTTAAACCTTCTGTTGTTGTTCCTTCTACATATGTTTCAACTTCTTCGCTTTCTTCTAAGAATTCAAATATTCTTTCAGTTGCAGCAACCATTGCTTGTAACATACTTGATACTTGCGCAATCTGGTTTATTGGTTGTGTAAACTGTTTATTGTATTGTATAAAACTTTGTATATCTCCTACTGTAATATTTCCATTTATAGCTAGATAACCTCCTGCTATTGCTACGCCTACATATCCAATATTTGATATGAAATTCATTATTGGATGCATTAATCCTGATAAGAATTGTGACTTCCATGCTGAACTATATAATTCTGAATTTGCCTTTTCAAATTCTTTTTGTACATCTTTTTCGCCATTAAATGCTTTTACAATTGTTAATCCTGAAAATACTTCTTCTACTTGACCATTTACATGACCTAAATAATCTTGTTGCTTTTTAAAGTATTTTTGTGATTTTCCTACTATTATTTTTACAAGGAATGCTCCAATTGGCATAACTATTAATGATATTAATGTCATTTGCCAACTAATTGAAAGCATCATTATCAATATTCCAAAAAATGTACATATTGATGTTATTATTTGTGTAACACTTTGGTTTAAATTCATTCCTAATGTATCTATATCATTTGTTATTATTGATAAGACCTCTCCATTTGTCTTTTTGTCGAAGTAATTCATTGGAAGTGAATTTATTTTATGTGCTAAGTCTTTTCTTAATTTATATGTTAAATTTTGTGCAATTTGTGTCATTGCAAAACTTTGGATGAAAGAAAATAATGCACTGATTATATATAGTCCTAATAGTGTTAATAGGATTGTTCCAACTTTTCCAAAGTTTATTCCACCATTTCCTGATATTTTATTTACTAAACCATTAAATATTTCTGTTGTTGCATTTCCTAATATTTTAGGTCCTATTATAGAAAATATAGTACTTCCAACAGCAAAAATAAATACTATTATTAATCCAATTTTGTATTTTGATAAATAATTTTTTATTAATTTTTTTGTTGTTCCTTTAAAATCTTTAGCCTTTTCTGTTGTATGGCCTGGTCTTGGCCCCATTGGTCCTGGCATATTATTTTCCTCCTTCCTTTTTATTTAATTCTTCTTCTGATAATTGTGATAATGCAATCTCTCTGTATGTTTCATTATTTTTAAGTAATTCATCATGTGTTCCTTGACCTACTATTTTTCCATCATCTAAAACAATTATTTTGTCTGCATTTAAAATAGTACTAATTCTTTGTGCTACAATTATGTTTGTTTTATTATTTGTTCTTTTTGCTAAGGCTTCTCTTAATGTAGCATCTGTTTTAAAGTCTAGTGCAGAAAAACTGTCATCAAATACAAATATTTCTGGGTCTTTTGCTACAGCTCTTGCTATTGATAATCTTTGCTTTTGTCCTCCTGATACATTGCTTCCACCTTGTGCTATTTCTGATTTATATTTGTCATCTTTTCCTTCAATAAATTCTGTTGCTTGTGCTATTTCTGCTGCCTCTATCATTTTTTCATCTGACATACTTTCATCAGAGTATTTTATATTACTTTCAATTGTTCCAGAGAACAATACTCCTTTTTGTGGTACAAATCCAATTGCATCTCTTAGTTCTTTTTGTGATAAGTCTTTTACATTTACACCATCAACTAAAAGTTCTCCACCTGTTACATCATAAAATCTTGGTATTAAATTTACTACAGTTGATTTTCCACTTCCTGTACTTCCTATTATTGCTGTTGTTTTTCCTGGCTCTGCTGTAAAGTTGATATCTTCAAGTATTTCTGTGTCTGCGTCAGGATATCTAAATGATACATTTTTAAATTCTACCAATCCTTTTTTGCTTGGATCTAATTTTTTTGTTGTTTCTTTATCTTTAACACTTGGTTCTGTTTCTAAAATTTCTGTAATTCTGTTAGCTGATACAGATGCTCTTGGAAGCATTATAGAAATCATAGATATCATTAAGAAACTCATTACTATTTGCATTGCATATTGGATAAATGCCAACATATCTCCAACTTGCATTATACCTTGATCTATATTGTGTCCTCCAACCCATATAATTAAGATTGATACTCCATTCATTATAAGCATTAACATTGGCATCATTACTGACATTGTTCTGTTTACAAATATATTTGCTTTTGTTAAGTCTGTATTTGCACCATCAAATCTTTTTTCTTCTCTCTCTTCTGTATTAAATGCTCTAATTACAGATTTTCCTGTTAATATTTCTCTTGCTACACCATTTAACTTGTCTATTAAGTCTTGCAATTTTTTGAATTTTGGCATTGCTACTGCAAATAATATCGCAACAACTAATAATATTGTAATTACTGCTGCTCCTATTATCCATGCCATTGATGTGTTACTTTGATGTATTACTTTTATTACTCCACCTATTCCTATTATTGGAGCATATACTACTGTTCTAAATAGCATTGCTAATAATTGTTGAATTTGTTGCACGTCATTTGTACTACGAGTAATTAAAGAAGCGGTTGAGAATTCTCTTAATTCTTTAGTAGAGAATTTTAATACTTTATTAAATATCTTTTCTCTTAGTGTTTTTGCCATTTTAGCACCAACTCTTGATGATAACATCATTATTGTAATTCCTGATGCCATACTGATTGCAGCTAATATTAACATTTTAAATCCTGCGACCATTATGTAATTCATCTGAATTTTGTCTGTATCAACACCTGCATCTTTGTATATTTCTTTTACATATGCAACTGCTGCTTGACTTTTTATTGAATCTTGCATTTCATCTATTTGTTTTGTAGATTCACTTAACATTTGATTTATTTGCTCCTCTGGCATTGTTTTTAATATATCAATAATAGACATATTTTGAAGCATTTCTTTTTGTTCTTCTGGCACATTTATTAGTATTTGTTCTTTTATTTTGTTTGCCATTTCTTCTTTTTGTACTGTTCTTGATATAATAATTGGTTTTGTCATTATTTGCTCAAGTTCTTCTTTTTCATTTTCTTTTAAGTCTTTTATAACATAATTTCCATCTGATTCTTCAGTTGTGTAATTTTCTAATATTTTGTCATCATCATTTGAAAATAATAATATTGCCTCCATGTCTTTTGAACTTATTGTTTCTGGTACTGCATATTCAATTCCTCCTGCTTGTATACCTGTATTTACTATCTTGGAAGTATAATTAGGTAATTCCAAGTCTACTGCTGCTTGAACACATAATAATGCTACAATTGTAAGCACAGATAACCATGATTGTTTTAAGTTTTTTAATATTTTAAGCATCTTTTTCCTCCTTTTTTTCTATTCCATATTTTAAATATTCTATTTCTTTTAAAAACATTTTTCTACAATCCTCTTTTGATTTGTTTTTGAAATTTTTTATTAAAGCTCTCCTTGTAATCACATTTAACATATCACAGATTATCACCAAATCTTCATGATTTTCTATTTTTAAATTGTTTTTATCTATTTGCTCATAATATTCTATAATATCTTGTGGTTTAGTTTTTCTTACTAAATCAAATACATTTTCATCTGACGATTTTAAGTTTATAAATATTTGTTTAAATAATTCTTGGTCCGGATTATTCGTGAATTCTTCTATCATTGAATCATATAAGAATATATACAATTTGAATATATCTCCATTTGTCTCTTTTACTTTGTCTTTCAGTTTTGTATTTAATTTTTCAGAATTTTCTCTTAATATATATATAAGTAAATCTTCTTTACTTTCAAAATATTGATAAAAACTTCCTCTCGCAATATCTGCTTCTTCTACAATATTTTTTATCGAAACATTTTCTATTGGTGCTCTTGCAAATTCTTTTTTGGCAGCATTTATTACTTTTTGTTGCTTTTCTTTTGAAAGTTTTAAAAATGTTTCTTTTGGCATCTCATCACTTCCTTTCGACAAAAAAATAACACTATGTCATATATTATAATGACACAATGTCACTTTTGTCAATACTTTTAGTGTGAATTTTATGTGAATTATTTAGTCACCCAAGCAAATTCCAATATCTCTAGCAGTTTTTACTAAGTCATCATCCATTGTAACTTTTCTTAGGTTACTTTCTGCAGTGTTTCCTGAAACAGCCCCAATTTTTGTATTTCTTCCAACAACATCTTCTAATGAAACACTATCTAATTTTCCATTTTTTAATACTGCTAACACTCCAAATTGTCCATTTAACGCAAGCTCCATAGCTTTAGCTCCATATTTTGTTGATAGTACTCTATCAAATGCAGTTGGTGTTCCACCTCTTTGCATATATCCTAATGTTGTATTTCTTGCTTCTAAACCTGTTAATTGTTCAAGTTGTTTCGCTACTACTTGACCTACTCCTCCAAGTTTGTTATTATCAACTCCTGCTCCATTGTTTCTTTGGCTTGCAACTGTGATTTCTCCACCTTTTGGTGCAGCACCTTCTGCAACTACAACTATACTGAATTCTTTTCCTTTTGCTCTTCTTTCATTTATTTTGTCAACAGCTTTATTAATATCATAAGGAATTTCTGGTATTAATGCAACATCTGCTCCTCCTGCAATTGCTGATTCTAATGCTATCCATCCTGCATATCTTCCCATTACTTCTAGTACCATTATTCTATGATGTGTCTCTCCTGTTGTATGTAGTCTATCTAATGCTTCTGCTGCAACAGATACAGCTGTATTATATCCAAAAGTTATCTCTGTACACGCAACATCATTGTCTATAGTTTTTGGAACTCCTATTACATTTACACCTTTTGTAGAAAAATCCCTTGCTGATTTTTGTGTTCCATCTCCTCCTAGTGTAAATATACAATCAAATCCATCTTTTTTAATATTTTCTACACAGACATCTGATAAATCTTTATATTCAACTTCTCCATTTTCTCCAACTACTTTGTAATTGAATACATTTGCATTTGTTGATGAACCTATTATTGACCCTCCCTTTGGTAATATTCCAGATGCACTTTGGTCATTTGCTGTACTTAGTCTTACATAATTGTTTTTTAATAATCCATTATATCCATCTATAAAACCATAACATTCTACATTATTGTGTTCTGCTGTTTTTATTATAGCTCTTATTACAGCATTAAATCCTGATACGTCTCCTCCATTTGCAAGTATCGCTACTTTTTTTAACATACTAATTCCTCCTATTTGTTTTTTACCTAATCGTAAAAACTTTACCATAACTGGTAAAATTTGTTTCTTCTTTATTATATCAATATTTTATTTTTTTACAATAGTTTTTTGGCATTTTAATATATTTTGTTTTTATTCTTGTATAATCAAACAGGTCTTTGCAACATTTATTGTGTTACAAAGACCTGCTTTAAGCTTATTGCTCAATTTCATTCAAATATCTTTCGAAAACTTTCTCATCAATGCAGAACTCCAGTCCATTTTCCTCGTCGTTCTCTACTGAAAAATCTTCTTCGGTCGCATATTGTGAAAGCGGAACTACTCTTTCGAGTTTGTATTTCGTTGTGTCAAGCATTTGCATATCAGCCATATCAAAATACTCTGTGCCTTTTTTCAAAACAATCGTATTTTGTGATTCTTGCAGACCAGACAAAATTTCTTCCTTTATTTCTTTTGTCATATCTTCTAATGCTTTTTCTGACATTTCGCCTCTTTCTTCAAGCGTCGATTTTACAGCATACAGTAATACATCACTTGCTGTTACACCTTCTGGTAATCCTTCAACACTTAACGGATATCTTTCGGCTTCTTCCCACGTAAGTTCTTTTACAATTGTTGCACAGAATAAATCTGCCAATTTTGCATTCCGTACGTCTTCTAATGTAATCATCTTATTTTTCCTCCTACATAAAGCTTGCATAATGAATTTCATTTAAATATCTTTGATAGCAACCTTCTTCAACCCGGAAATATACTTTTCCATTTTCCTCTTCGAACTCTACATCTCTCACGGTTGCATATCTTGAAACTTTTGCCATATTTCGTGGTTTGTTTTCTGAATCCAGTGTCTTCATTTCGGTTAAATCGAAATATTCATCGCCTTTCTTATACACCACCGTTGGTTTTTCTTCCGCCATTTCTGATAAGATAGCCGTTTTAAGTTCTTTAGTCAGTTCTGGAACTTTCTCGGCAGAAACTAAGCCAGCTTCTGTTACCATATCAATTGACAGATATAATACCTTACTTGGTGACATGTCACTTGGGTAATCTAGTGATTCTCCTATTTTTATTGAACCCACTTCTTCCCATGCCGGTTTCTTTTTGATTGTTGCAAAGAACAGTTCATTTAACCGTGCCTTTTTTACTTCCTCTACTTTTATCATGTTTTTTCCTCCTAAAGTTATTTGAATGAGTCTTTTGCCTTTATTGTAAAGCAAAAATATTAATTTTGACTTATTTATTATATCACGCATTATGTTAATTTGTCAATTTTTCGTGTAATTCTTCTAGCACTTCATCTTTAACTATTTCTTTAAAAACGATAGAAATTTTAGTTCTACTTATATCAATGTTAAAAATCTCTAAACTATTTTTATTGGCAATTTCTAATACTTTATCAAGTATTTCATCTCTTGAACTAATTCCAAAACCAACAACAGAAATTCTAGAAACATCTTTTTTTACAATACTTTTTACTCCAGATGCCTCCATTTTATGTGATATTATAGTTCCAGGATTATTATTGAAAGTAGAACCAGTTATTATTGGAATGTTGTTTTTTTCAGCCATTTCTACACATCTATCATGTAAAACTTTTGCCCCCTCACTTGATAATGAATGCATTTCTTCATATGATATATTTTTTAATTTTTGTGCCATTTTTACTTTGTTTGGGTCTGCCGTATAAATTCCATCAACATCAGAATATATATAACATTTCTTTGCTTCTAATGCCGCTGCTAATGCTACAGCCGTTGTATCTGATCCTCCTCTTCCTAATGTTGTTATATTATTATTTTCGTCTATTCCTTGAAAACCTGCAACTACTACAATCTTTCTGTCCATCAGTTCTTTTTCTATTCTTTCAGTGTTTATATATTCAATTTTAGCATTCTGATTTTCTTTATTTGTGTGTATTCCAACTTGCCATCCCATAAGAGATATTGCTTCATATCCTAAATAATTTAATAATATTGCTAATTTACTTGCACTTATTTGTTCTCCTGCACTTAGTAAAACATCCATTTCTCTTTCATTTGGTTTTAATGATAATTCTTCTGCTTCTTTTATTAATCTATCTGTTGTCTTTCCTTGAGCAGAAACAACTACAACTATATTGTTATCCTCTTCATACAACTTTATTGTTTTATTGGCTACTGTTTGTAGTTTTTCATTGTCTGCAACAGAACTTCCTCCAAATTTAATTACTATTGTATCCATAATTTACCTCAATAAAAAATAATAGTAATGATACTTAATTAAATACCATTACTATTATTATATTTTATATGTATTTTTTTGGTTCTTTTCTTTTTGCATAACTTTGCTTTTGAACAGAAAGAGGTACCCTACTAGGGCACCCCTTTCCGCAAATCGAGTCACAACAAGTCTTTATTCTGGTTTGTAGCAAAGCTTTACGTAAGTTTCGTCCTCAGCAGGCTCTACACTGAAATACTGTTTGGTTGAAATTTTTCCGAGAAAAATTTCAAAGAGTTCCTTTCCAATCAACAGATCACCACGTCGTGTGGAGTATTCAATAGACGTCTCGGATCCATCGGTATATGCCACAGTTGCCTCATGCGGTGTATGAATCATCCGTAAATTATTTGCTACCGTTTCATATTTGAAGGAAATTGTCTCCAATTCTAAACCTTGAGCATCTGTTAATTCATCGACAACCTTTTCCAGAGTATCAAGCACGTTATTAACTAATTTTTCTGCAATTTCCTCCTGTTTACTTGTTACTTCCTCAACACGCTTGTTGATTTTAGCATTAATTTCTTCTGCTCTTGACTGCATATTTTTTTCCTCCTGTAATTACTCGGAGGCTAACCCTCCGAGTTTTTAAACAACCCTTCGGGTATACTTGTTTCATAATTAAATTATATCATATTTTCTGCTTTAAGTCAACATAAATATTACATTTATGTAATATTCATTTTTAAATATGCTTCTATGAAGCCATCTATATTTCCATCCATAACACTCTCAACATTTCCCACTTCATAATTAGTTCTGTGATCTTTTACCAATGTATATGGGCAAAAAACGTATGAACGAATTTGACTTCCCCATGCAATATCTTTTTGAACACCTTTTAATTCATTAATAGTTTCTTTTTGCTCTTTTTCTTTTAAATTTAAAAGTTTGGATTTTAACATCTTCATTGCTGTTTCTCTATTCTGAATTTGTGAACGCTCTGACTGACAGGCAACTACTGTATTTGTTGGAATATGTGTAATTCTTACTGCTGATGATGTTTTATTAATATGCTGTCCACCTGCGCCAGAAGCTCTGTATGTATCTATTCTTAGGTCATCTGGATTTATATCAATTGAAATATCATCAGTAATTTCTGGTAATACTTCTAATGATGCAAATGAGGTATGTCTTCTTCCTCCTGCATCAAATGGCGAAATTCTTACTAGTCTATGTACTCCCATCTCACCTTTCATATATCCATATGCATTTTCTCCAATAATTTCAAATGTAACACTTTTTACTCCTGCTTCTTCTCCTTCAAGATAATCTAGTTCTTTTACTTCATATCCATTTTTTACAGCCCATCTTGTATACATTCTATATAACATCTCTGCCCAGTCTTGTGACTCTGTTCCACCAGCTCCTGGATGTAATGTTAATATTGCATTGTTTTTATCATACTTTCCTGATAATAATGTTTGTAATTCAAGTTTTTCGACTTCATTTTCTAGTTTAGCAGTAGATTTGATTATATCTTTAGCAACATCTTCGTCATTATCTAGATTTGCAAGTTCTGTTAGTTCTATAAGATTTTCTGTTTCTTGTTCTGTTTTTCTGTATTGAACAACTTTGTTTTTTATTTGCTTTATTTCTGCTAATATTTTTCCTGTTTCTTTAGAATCTTTTTGCCAAAATTCTTCTTTTACTGTTTCTGCTTCTAGTTCTTGTAATCTATTTTCTAGTTTTTCAATGTCAAAGAGACTCACCTAAACTTTGTATCTTATTTTTTAATATTTCTATTTTCTTTAAATTTTCTTCTAATTCTAACATTTTTTTCACCCTTTCTATGTATTATTCATAGTCTTCCACACTTAATGTTGGATATGTAAATGTTTGTCCTCCATCAGTAAATTTTCCTGATATAAAATGATTTTCATTCATAGTTTTTGAACCTTTTAGAAAATATTTGTATTTTGATTTTTCAGGTATTATGCCATCTCCAATTAACATGGGATCATCCCATGTTACATCAACTGCATACCATTTTTTATCTAATTTTACATAGTTCCATGCATGATTCTCCGTTTTTCCCATGCTATTTGTTCCTGTTCCTATTACTATTACATTATCAATTCCTACTTCATTCATTATATATTGAAATGCTTTCGCATATCCTTCACATACACATTCTCTTAAAACTAATGCGCCATATATATCATATATATTATTTTTTGATATTGTTGATTCATAATTAATTGTATCTCTTAAATAATTATGTGTTAACTTTATTTTTTCATAATCATTTTTGTCTTTTATATTTTTAACTATATAATCCCTAACTTTTTCTATTTTAGTTTGATATGTATCTATATCTTCTTTGCTGTTAAATCCTTCTGCTAAATAGTTAGGTTTTGAGCCATTATCTATATACACATTATATTTAGTACTTGTAATCTTAATTACTTTTTCTATATTTATATACATACTTGTTGCATTTAAATAAAATATTTCTGGATTTTCATATATTAATGTTTCTATTGCTGATTGGTATTCTTTCTTTAATTTACTTTCTCCATCTGCCTGCGATAATAGTATTTGGAATTCATTTCCAAAATCTATTCTATATGTTCCAGTTTTCATATTTTCTCTACTTTCGTATAATTTATCATATATCTTTTTGGCTGTATCATCTAATTGTTCATATAAATGCCTATATCTATTATCATTAGTTGTAATTGTTTCTGCTGATGTTTTATTATCGTCTACTCCATTGAATATATCCACACTTGTGTCAATATTGTCTTCTTCTTTTTTGTCTTTTCCTATTCCTAATATATCTCCGTATCCAACAAAGTCTATTGAAGTAATATCATTTCCTGTTATTTCTACATATGCCACATATCCGAATAGCACAATTGCTCCTAGAATTGCAACCGTTAATAAAATTAATATAAAACTAATTATTTTATCTTTCATACTTCCTCCATGCACTAATTCAATTATATCTTATTTACATATTGTTTTCAAGTTTTTTGAATATTTTTTCATTTTTTGCTAATATTACTAATATGAATTTTAAAGATTTTTTTAGTAATTTATTTAAATTTAATAATTCCGACACATATGACTTTTCTATTATAAATGAAAAAGAAAGTATTTCTAATAATGAAAATGTTAAAGCTCCAGATATGAATTATAAAGTATTCACTGAGATTAATAAAAATTTAGATTTTTTAAAAAGTAAATATAATACAATGATATGTGCTGATATTATAATTAGAGAGTTTAATATGTTTGCATATAATGAAAATCATAAGTGTTTTATCATTTATATTGATGGATTGGCTGATTCTGATTCTAATAATGATTTCATTTTAAAGCCTTTAATGTTTGGAAAAAATAAAAATGTTACGCCTTTTAATGGAAATTTGCTTGAATATGTTGATAATTGCCTTTTACCACAAAATAGTGTTGAAAAAGTCCAAGATTTTCAAGATGTTTTCTCTGGTATAAACATGGGAGACTGTTTACTTTTTATTGATACATTAGATACTGCATTTGATATTGATGTTAAAAGTTACCCTCAGCGTGGAATAAGTAATCCTGAAAATGAATCTGTTATTAAAGGTCCTCAAGAGGGTTTTATTGAGAACTTTAGGACTAATACTGCTATCTTAAGACGTATTGTAAATAATGAAAATCTTGTTATTGAAACTATCCCTGTTGGTAAAATCAGTAAGACAAAATGTGGTGTATGCTATTTGCAAAATATCGCAAATAGTGATTTAGTATCAGAAGCTAAGTATCGTTTAAATAATCTTGATATTGATTCTCTGCTTTCAACAGGTCAATTAGAACAATTAATAGAAACTGATGAAGGTTTTGGAATTCCTCAAGTGTTATCAACTGAAAGACCTGATAAATGTGCAAAGTACCTATTTCAAGGCAGAGTGGTTATACTAGTTAACGGGAATCCCTATGCAATTATTTTGCCTGCAACAATAGAAGATTTTCTTTTTTCACCAGAAGATACAAATTTAAGACCTTTGTTTGCAAATTTTTTACGAAGTGTTCGTATATTAGCAACATTAATTACATTGCTTCTACCTGGTATATATATGGCTATAAGTAACTTTCATCAAGAAATTCTGCCAACTCCGTTGTTATTTTCTATTTTAGCGGCACGAGCAAATGTTCCTTTTCCCGTTACTTTTGAAATTTTACTTATGGAAATTTCTTTTGAACTAATTCGTGAAGCTAATCTAAGAGTCCCATCTCTTATTGGTTCTTCTATCGGAATCGTCGGTGCTCTGATTTTAGGTGATGCTGCTGTTAATGCTGGTATCGTAAGTCCAACTCTTATAATAATTGTTGCCATAACTGGAATAGCTTCTTTCACAATCCCTGACTTTTCTTTTGGTTTTCATGTCCGTGTTTTTAGATTTTGGTTTATAGCTTTAGGCTCTACTGCTGGTTTTTTAGGCATTGGAGCCGGATTATTTATATATGTTTCAATGATTTGTAGTTTAAAATCTTTTGGAGTTCCATATACTACTCCTATTGCTCCTGATGTAAATAGTCCTGGAAATGGAATGTATGTTTCTCCTATTTGGAAACAAGAATACAGAGCAAGTTTTATTTCTCCAAAAAAGCAAAAAGCTCAAGCTAAAATTAGTATGAAATGGAAATCTGGAAAAAAAGAACCTTAATTATTAGACTTTTTCGTCTAATAATTAGGGTTCCTCTATAAACTATGTTTTTTAATAATTTTCAGCTTTGATTTCAAAATATGCTTTTGGATGACTACATACTGGGCAAACTTCTGGTGCTGATGTTCCAACAACTATATGTCCACAGTTTCTACATTTCCATATCTTAACTTCTCCTGCTTCAAATACTTTTCCATCTTTTACATTTTTCAACAATTTTAGATATCTTTCTTCATGCTCTTTTTCTATTTTAGCTACTTCTTCAAATAAATATGCAATTCTTGTAAATCCTTCTTCTTTTGCTGTTTTTGCAAATTCTGCATACATATCTGTCCATTCATAGTTTTCCCCATCAGCTGCAGCTTTTAAATTTTCAGCTGTTGAACCAATTTCTCCACCATTTAATAATTTGAACCACATTTTTGCATGTTCTTTTTCATTGTCAGCTGTTTCTTGAAATATAGCTGCAATTTGCTCATATCCTTCTTTTTTTGCTTTGCTCGCAAAGTATGTATATTTGTTTCTTGCTTGTGATTCTCCTGCAAATGCTGTCATTAAATTTTGCTCTGTTTTTGAACCTTTTAATTCCATATTAATTACCTCCTAATTTTACTTTAAATAGAATATCACAACTTCAAATTAATTTCAACATTTTCACGAAAATTTCACATTAATTATTAGTCATTATATGTATATTTTCAACTTTAGCATTCATCTCTCGAGAAACAATATTTTGGATTTGAGCAATTTCATCAGTCTCAATTTTTTCTTTTCCAACAACAACACTTATACTGTCCACATTTACAAATATAACACACTTGTTAAAACCTTTAGTTGAAAGTACATTTTCACATATCATTATAGCATTTTTTTCTTGATTTAACTTTGTGATTTCTTGCGTAACTATTGCTTTTTGCTCCTCAGACACATTAGAATTGTCCAACATCTTTTGATATGTTTCTAATGTTTGTGAATACATTGTGTCTCTTGACAATTTTGACTCTTGAAAATAATCATTTACAGGTTCTTGTTCAGTTTTTTGTTCTTGTTCTTGGTTTTGCTCTTGATTTTGTTTTTGCTCCTTTACTTCATTACTATTAACTAATGTTGCATCTCCAAGGTTTTCATCAACATTATTAGTTGTATCTTGGTTTCCTAAATTTACTGTTTCTAAAGTTTTGGATTCATTCGAAAGATATGCCCAATAACCTGCGGTAACTAACATTAAAGCTAACACATAAATTGCTGCTGTACCTTTTTTGAATTTCATATTTTTCACCTCCTATTTTTAATTTGTTCCCATTTCAAAAACTTGAATTTTATGAACTGCAAGTCCAGTAACAGCTTCAACTGCACTTACGATTGACGACTTTACTGTGGAATCTTTTGCACCTTGAGCCGTTATTATTGCTCCTTCAATAACAGGCATTACGACTTTTTCTGTTATTGGTTTACTTTTTCCTTCTTCATCAGAATAAACTATCTCTTTTTTATTTTCAGTATCTGTTTGTTCCTTACTGACTCCACTCTTGTCACTTTCTTTTATGGTGCTTTCTGATTTTGTTTCATTGTACATAGCAACAATACTACTGCTTTCCGAATATTTTATCAAAACTTTTACTTTGCCTACTCCATTAATACTTGATAAAATCTCCTCCAATTTTTTCTCTAAATTGTCTTGTTCTTCTGTGCTTGTATCTGTTAAAGTTGTTTGAGCTAGTACCTTTGAACTTTGCTTTGTATTATTTTGACTTTCTTTATTATCTGTTGACCACATACTATTAATTATAAGTACTGTTATTATTAATATTACTATACATACAATAATATTCTCTATTTGCTTCTTTTTATCTTTTTCTTCTTCTCCTTTTTTTAATAATCCTTTAAACATTTTTGCTCCTTTCTAATTACCTAATAATTATTTTTACTTTATTTTCTGATATTTCATATTCTTGTACAAGCTCTTTTACAACTGAATCAATTTTTTCATGTTCTACAGGCCCGTTTATTTTCACTGTAATCAGATGAATTCCTGCATTTTTCTTATTTGTATCTAATACTGCATCTACATTGCATTTTTCTACCTCAATTCCTGCTATTTGAAATTTTGATATTGTTGTATTTTCAAGTTCCTCTAAATATATTTTTTCAATTCTCTCATCCATTGATGATTGGTCTATAGTATAATTTGAACTTGATTCATATTTTTCTAAATCGTAATCACCTGATGTTAAAATAGTATCTTTGTTTTTTATAATAGGTGAAATTATGTTAAATAAAATATATATGCCTATAACCATTTGAATATATTTTTTATTTCTATTTTGAGGTAAAATTAGTTCTATAATTGTTGCAATTATTACTGCAAGGACTATTTGTTCCGCCCAAGAACTTAAAAATTGAATCATCTATACATCATCCCACTATTTGAAATTTTAACTACCATTGTAACACCTATTATAAGTATTACTGAAAGACTGCACAAAATTGCCAATAATAACTTAAAGACACCGCTCATTTCTTCTAAAAGCTTTACTATTTTAGTATCAGCTACTGGTTCTACTATAGCTGATGCAAGGCTATACATTATGCTTAAAACTGCTACTTTTATAACTGGTACTATACAAATTCCGATTATAACTATAACTCCTACTGCTCCTACTGCATTTTTTAGAATTATTCCACAACCTAATACACTATCTACAACATCTCCTAATACTTTTCCAACTACCGGAATCAAACTAGAAACTGCAGCTTTGGCTGTTTTTGCTGTAATACCATCAACACTACTACTTAAAGTTCCTTCTAATGATACTATTCCAACAAATATTGTTAAAAATATTCCTAAAAACCATACTACACTTGATTTTAAAAATTTAGAAATTCTTTCTATTTGAATTCTTTCAGTGATTTTTGAAATTACTGAAAATACTACAATTATCAATACAACCGGTATTAATATATTTGCAATTATATTCCCTATAAAATTGCTTACAAATAACAAAATTGGTTCTAATACTGTACTTGTCGTAATACTTCCTGTATAGACCATTAATGTTAATAACAATGGAATTAGTACATTTATAAAACCTACCAAATTACTGGCTGTTTCTTTTATTAATTTAATTATTTCTGTAAAATTTGACATGATTAATGTTACTATCAATATATATTGAACAAAATAAATTATCTGTGATACATTACTATTTTCAAGACTATCTGTTATTGATTTTAATATTCCATGAATTACTACTATTATTAATATACTTATTAGAATTTTTATATTTGAACTAACTTCTTTTCCTAATATTTTTATAATTTTCTTGTATATTGTTTGATTATTGATTTTTCCTTGCATTGCTTCATTTAAAATATCTGATAAATTTGTATTATCCAAAAAATCTCCTGTATATTCTTCTGCTTGACTGATAAAACTCCCTATATTAAATTTTTCTTCTATCGATGACATTATTTCTTCTTCTGTTTCTGCTTGTACTTTTACTGGTATCATTAATATTAGGATAAATATTAAAACTATTTTTTTCATATTAATCCTCTCTTATAATTATGGTAAGATTTCTACAATAAGTTCTAATAGGCTTGATATTATTGGTATTGACATTGCTATAATAATAACTTTACTTCCAATTTCTATTTTGCTTGCTATTGCTTTTTCTCCTGCATCTATACAAATACTAACCGCAAATTCAGTAATAATTGCAACTCCCGTTATCTTTAGCAAAATTCCTAGAAACTGTTTATTTATATATGTTTTGTCTGAAATTGATTTTAGCAAATTTATGATTCCTGAAATCTTACTCATTGTTAATGTTAAAATTAGAACTCCAGCAAATATTGAAACATATATGGTATATTCTGGCCTATATTGTTTTAGTATTATTACAATTACTAGTGCGATTAATCCAATTCCAACTATTTTTATTATTTCTTCCATAATTTATATTTCCTCCTAGTAATATCTTATAAATTAAATAAGGTTCTTACAGTCTCAAACAAAGAACTTATTTCTTTTATAACCATTGATAATACTATAACAAGACCAGCCAATGTTGTCATCATAGCTTGGTCTTCTCTTCCAGCTCTTACCAGCACCTGATGTAAAACAGCAACCAATATTCCTATTGCAGCAATTTTGAATAATAAATTTATATCCATCCTTTATTTCCTTTCTTTAAAATAAAATAATAACAAACACCAATCCTGCAACAATTCCTAATGTTTTATACATCTTCTGATTTTTCTTTCTCTCATCTTCTGCATTTTCTATCTGCATATCTAAAAAATTCTCTATAACTTCTATTTCACTAATTTGGCCTTCAATATCAGTTTGTCCAAGTAATTTTCCGAGTTTTTTTAATATATCTTTGTCTTCTTGTTTTATACTTATATCTGCATCTTGTATGCAATTTTCCCAAACATCTTTTGCCTGATAATATGTAATTTGATTCGCCATCTGTCCGAATATTTTTTCTACTTCTGATTCATTGTCTTTTGATATTTGTTTAAATATCTCTGCCAGTGGCTCATATGTAAATTTTATTTTTGTTTTCATTATGTTTAATATGTTTTTAAATTCTTTAAGCTCAACAACTCTATTTTGATATGATTTAGCAATTAATAGCCCTATTGCTGTTGACAATGCAAAAATTGCTAATAACAAAATGTATTTTGTTACTTGAATTATAGATAAAAGCATTCTGTTTCTCCTTTCTTTTTAGGATTTAACAATATTATCCTTTCAAAAATATGTCTATTTAATAGTCGTGAAAGTTCAGGATTTCTATTTATTTCTTCAATATCCTTTCCATGTGCTGTAAATATTCCTTTTACTCCTGAACACATAGCATATTCAATTGCATATATATCTTCTGAACTTCCTATCTCATCACACGCTATTACATTTGGTGCCATAGATCTAACCAATATCCTCATTGCCATTGACTTAGGCATATTATCTATAACATCAGTTCTAATTCCAACATCATTTTGTGGAATCCCTTTATACATTGCCGCAATTTCTCCTCTTTCATCTGCAATTCCTACATTCTTACCTTCAAATCCTATCACCTTAATCCCATTACTTATATTTCTTACAATATCTCTAAGAAGAGTTGTTTTTCCACATCCAGGTGGTGAAACAATTAATGTATTGTATACTTCATTTTGCTTAACATTTATAATGTCTTCAATAACTCTATTACTGCACCCTATTCTTTGGCTTGCAATTCTAAAATTCAAACTCGAAATATAATTTATATTAATAACTTGTCCATTATCAATAACCGCACTACCAACAATCCCTACCCTGTTTCCTCCTCTAATGGTTATATATCCATCACATATTTGTTTTCTATATGAATATACAGAACTTTCACATATTCTTTCAAATGTTTGCAAAACCTCTTGCTGAGTAACAATATGTTCAAACAACTCTATACCTTTTTCTGTCTTTACCGCCAATGGCTTGTTTGTTCGAAGTCTTATCTCTTCCGCACACGTGAGATCGCTTTTTTTCGGTGCAACTGCACACGTGAGATCGCTTTTTTTCGGTGCAAAAAGCTGTGAAATACTGGTAGGCATGTACTCTAGGACTTTTTCTAAATTGTCCATGGAAATATCATTCCTTTCTCTTATCTCAAAATGCACAAAACTATATGCGTATAATATTTGTGCATTTTTTCCTATAATAAAAAGCATATATTAATATATATGCTTTTACTTTTATTTTAGAACTGTTTTTAATATAATCCTAAATTTTTATATATTGTTATTAATAATTCATCAATTTCATCATCTGTTGCATCGTTTAATGTTATTGCGTTTTCGCTATTTATTCCTTCTATTTCTATCTTTGAATTAAATTGTTTTACATTGGTGTAATTTAGCTTAAGATCTGTATTGCTTTCATAATAATCTTGTGTTGATAATTTTAACTCATAGTTTTCCTCTACATTATCCAATGTTGCTAAGTTTTTATATTGAACTGTTAAATGTATTTCTGCCTTTTCTTGGTCAGCTAATTCTGTATCTAAGTCTGTCTTAATATCAATCTTATATGTTACATCATTTTCATTTGTTTCTTTTTCAATTTGTAATTCTAATATTGAGTCTCCTTCATCATAAGCCTTAATTGAAAGTTTGTTTTGGCTGTTCTCTATTAATATATTTGCTGTTATGTTTTCATCTTCTTTTATATTCATTTCGATTTTTTCGACTTTTTTTGACTTTACACTTATTTTCATTTCAAATGTTGTTTTTTCGTCTGGTTCTATGTCTTTTAGTTCATCTACTAAATCATCTATTTGTTGTTTTAAATCATCTTTGTCTATAACTCCTGAGAATTTTTTTAATAGAGTTTCATCATCACGTATAGTTTGAAATATTTTTATTAATACATCTTTTGCTTTTTCTTCTGTCATTGATAATTTTATTGTTGTTTGATCATTTGCTTTCTCTTTGCTAAATAATTCTTCATCTAAATTTTCATCTAATATTGAAAAGTATTTTTCTTTTAACTCTTTGATTTCTGACTCTGTAAATGTGCTTTCTTCAAAATCTATTTTATCTGGCACATCTTCTGCATCGGCTCCAAGTCTTTCTAATAAGTTTTTCAAATTTTCATTTCTTACTGCTATAAATTTTGTATTTAGTAAATTTGATTGTATTCCTAATGTTTCTCCATCACGTCTTACTTTGACTGGTATATTAATTCCTTGTGCTAATTCCATTGTAAGTGTTTGTTCAGCAATTTTTTTGCTATTGTCTGTTTTCCCTTCAAATGTTATTTTACTATTTTTTATCATTTGTAATGTTTCATCAGATATTGAACCATCATCTTGGACTTCTAAAGCTATACTGCCTTTGTTTGTATATGCATTATTCTCTTGTTTTTTTATATATTCTTTTAAATTCTCATCTTTTAAATCACTTAGCCAGTCTGATGTCATGTAAGAGAAAAATAATTCTTTATCTGTTTTAAAAGCATTTGTTGCAAAATATGCATATACGCCTCCTATTCCAAGTAAAATTACTACTATTAGTAGTGTTAATGCAATTTTTTTCTTCATTTTTATTCCCCTTTCTTTGATATATTAATATTATATTTGTATCTCTGAATATAGTTTACTATAATAAAAAAAAGCTGTCAATATTTTTCAAAATTTGACAAGCTTTTTCTATAACTTTATTCTTCCCAGTTATGGTATACATCCATTACGTCATCTAATTCTTCTAGTCTCTCTATTAATCTTTCCATTTTTTCAATACCAGCATCATCTAGTGCAACAGTTGTTGTTGGTACCATTTGTACCTCTGCCTCTAAAAATGTTAAGCCAGCATCTTCCAATTTTTCTCTAACTTCTGAAAAGTTAGATGGTGCTGTTGTTATTTCATATACTTCTTCTGAAGTATTAAAATCGTCTGCTCCAGCATCTAATGCTAATAACATTAATTCTTCTTCATCCATATCTGTTGATGCTTTTTCTATTACAATTACACCTTTTTTATCAAACATATATGATACACATCCTGTTGTTCCTAGGTTGCCTCCTGCTTTATCAAATACATGTCTTACATCTGCTGCTGTTCTATTTCTGTTATCTGTGTTTGCATTTACTATTACTGCAACTCCATTTGGTCCATATCCTTCATATACTACTTCTTCATAGTTAGCGTCATTTCCTTCTCCTGATGCTTTCTTTATTGCATTATTTATTGTATCATTTGGCATATTTGCTGCTTTACATTTTGCTATTACATCTTTTAGTTTTGAATTTCCAGCAGGGTCAGGTCCACCTTGCTTTACTGCTATTAATAATTCTCTTCCTAATTTAGTAAATACTTTTCCTCTTGCAGCATCTGCTTTTCCTTTTTTTGCTTGTATGTTGTGCCATTTGCTATGTCCTGACATACTCTTACCTCCTCTTTGTTTTTTATTGTATTTTCAAGGTTTCTATCCTTTATCTTATAATTTTCGTCTTTTATTGTATCACATTATTTCTTATTTGTGTAGTATTTTTTAAAATATTCTTTATTCACTTGTTACTGGATAATGGTTTTAATAAAATTTTTAGCTGAAATATCTATTACTTCAACTCCACTTATTACATTTGTTTTTTCCATAGAATCACATCCTTCTTATTTTTTCCAAATTTATCTAGAATTAAAGTAATCCATCTAATTACTGAGAATTCTGCAATTGCAAACAATGTAACAAGTATTGCAGATCTTTCTGATATTTCTTTTATGGCAAAAAAGTTTGGTATTATATTAATTGTTAAAATAATTCCTAAAATACATAAAAACATAACGCTTGTCCTATATTTGTTTAATGGTCTAATAATTTTATACAATATTAAAAATCCCCCAGTAAAGAATAAATAACTACAAGCTGTTGTAATTTCTTTTATACCAACATTAAACAAGTCTGAAAATCTGACCATAGCAACAATTGCTAAAAAAGATGTTATTGCAGCAGGGAGTGAGTTTGTAAATACCTTTCTCATAAAATTTCCATTTTGCTGTTTCTTTTGATTTTCTTCAAATGTTAATAGAAATGCTGGAATACCTATTGTAAATGCACTACCTAAAGATACTTGGTTCGGTTCTAACGGATATTGCATTGCAAAAATTATTGAATATATAGAAAGTAATACTGAAAATATATTTTTATAAGTAAATAGTGATGCTGACCTTGTTATATTATTAATATTTTTTCTTCCTTCATAGACAATGTTCCTCATTTTTCCAAAATCTGAGTCGAGTAATACAACTTGTGCTGTTTCTCTGGCTGCATCTGCTCCAGAGCCAATCGCGATCGAACAATCTGCTTCTTTCATCGCTAAAATATCATTTACTCCGTCACCTGTCATAGCTACTTTTAAACCAGTTTCTTTTAAAGCTTTTATTATTTGTCTTTTTTGTTCTGGATTAACTCTACCAAAAACAACATATTTTTTCACTGCTTTTCGTATATCAGCATAATCCTTTAATTCTCTGCAATCAATATATTTTTCATATCCCTTAATTCCTGCCTGTTTTGCAATTGATGATACTGTTATTGGGTTATCTCCTGAAATAACTCTAATTTGAACTTGTCTATTATCAAAAAATTCAAAGATTTCTTTTGCATTCTTTCTTATTTCATTTTTTAAACTTATAAATAAAATAGGAATCACTTCATTATTTTTTTCTTCAACAAAAGCAATTACTCTTTCACCATTTTTTGTTCTCTTGTTAATTAATTCTTCATATTCATTATTTAATAATATTTCTGGTGCTCCTAATTTATAGGTTATATTTTCATCTATTTTTACAAAAGAAAATTTATTTTTTGAATTAAAATTCTCTCTTTTTATGTTAGATAGTTTTTCACTAGAAATTCCTTTCAACTGCTCCTTTATCGCATCCATCGTTATATTTGTATCCTCAATTGTGTTTATGTATTTTGCTAAGATTTCTATTCCTATATTTTCTTTGTTCTTTATTATGCTATTTTCTTTTTTATCAAATATATCTAAAATTTTCATAGTATTATTAGTGATTGTTCCTGTTTTGTCAACACATAAAACATCAGCTCTTGCTAAACTTTCAATACTCTTCATATCATGAAGAAGTATTTTTTTCTGTGCAAGTTTCATTGAGCTTAATGCTAATGCAACTGTTGTTAATAAATATAAACCTTCAGGAATCATGCCTAATAATGCTGAAACCATTGAATTAACACTGTCTTTATAACCACTACCATTTGCAACATAAGCACTGATGAATAATAGCATTCCAATAGGAATTATTATTATTCCTGCAAATTTAACAATGTTATCAATTGCTGAAATCATTTCTGATTTTGTTTCTTTTATTTTTTTGGATTCTTTCATTATTTTTGCTGAAAAAGATTCATCACCTACATTAGTAAGTTGTACTGTTGCTTTTCCAGATACAACAAAGCTTCCAGACATAAGTTTAGAGTTTACCTCTTTTTCAATTTCATCTTGTTCTCCTGTTAATAATGATTCGTTTACATATAATTTTCCAGAAACAACTACTGCATCAGCAGGAATTTGCTTTCCTGCCTCTAAAATTATTAAATCTCCTTCAACAAGATTATCAGAATCTACTACTTCTTCATTTTCATCTCTGATTACTACATATTTATTTTTATCAAGCAATGATAGTTTGTCTAATGTAATTTTTGACCTTATTTGTTGAATAATTCCAATTAGAACGTTTATTATTATAATACCTAAAAATGTTAAATTTCTATATGAATGTGCCGTAATAAGCAAAATTGTTAATATTAAGAAAATCAAATTGAAATATGTAAATATATTTTTTCTTATTATTTTTAAAATGCTTTCATTAGTTTTTATTTTTACTTTATTTGTTTTTCCTTGTTTTATTTTTTCTTCTACTTCTTTGTGTGTTAGGCCTTTTATTGATTCCATTATATTACTTCCCTTCATTTTTACCAAGTTCAATAGAATGTGCTAATTAGTTTAATTAGCCTCTTTTTTCTACTAAAAACTTATTGACTGCACTAATATAAATAACCAAATAAGATATAGATATCAAGAAGCCCCCTAAAACATCACTTGTATAATGTACACCTAGATAGATTCTGCTAACTCCAATCAAGCAAATTAGAACACTTAACAAACTAATCAAAATCCACTTAACATACTTATTTTCAACATATTTATAAATCAAATATATTAAATAACCATAAAAAGCCATGCTTATCATTGAATGCCCTGATGGGAAACTATATCCTGTCTCTTCAATAATTCTATACTCTGTTGGTCTAGGCCTTTGTAATATTCTTTTTAATAATTGGTTTAATATTGTAATTATAGCTAAATTTGAGAATATCGATAATCCAATTTTTTTGTTTTTTATTGATATAAGTAAAATAATTGTTAATACTATTAAAAATATAGCTCCTCCAAAATTAGTGATAAACTTTGCTATTGGTATTGTAAAATCAGATATTAAAAATTTTGATATTAATTTATACCCTATTATATCTCCATCCATTATTTCTTTGTTAAATACGTCTTCTGTTAGTGCTAAAAATCCAATTAAGCAAATGAATAATATAATCCATTTTAAATTTTTTATTATAAATTCTTTTATCTGCTTTTGCTGTTTTATTTTCATACTTATATTCTCCCATAATTTACTGTTTCGTTTTTTATTATCCTAGCACAAAAGCAGATAATTTTCAACCGTTTTTAATATAAAATAGTCCTATTTCGCACTTTATTAAGTTAGTACGAAATAGAACTATCATCAGTACTTTTTATAATTTTATTATGTGAAGTTTCCTTGCTGTCTACGCTTTACTCATAACATTATTGTCATAAGCACAAAACTCGCTACTGGTGGTTGGTTAGACCTTAACCAGACGGGATTTCCACCCGTTAGATTACTTACCCTTTGCTGGGCGCACACTTACTTTTTATTCTAATATATTTATTTCAAAAAGTCTATAATTCTTAATCAAAATAGAATTATAATTTTTTATTCATCTTCTTTAATAATATTTTTACTTTCTAAATAAGTAGCTAAGAAATATATACCATATATAACACCTATAATAATAACTGTTGCAATAGCTGATGGTAATAAGTCTTTTTTACTTGCTAGACCAGACATTATTGTAATTGCAAATTGTATTCCAAATACAGAATGTATAATTGCAAGAACAAGTGGAACTCCAAAAAATATTCCAATTTGTCTAAATAATGCTTTATTGATCATCTTTTCATCACAACCAATTTTTCTTAAAATTATATATCTTTGCTTATTATCTGAACTATCTGTTAATTGTTTTAAAGCTAAAATAGCTGAACTTGCAATTAGAAATATAATTCCTAAATAAATTGCTATAAATGTTACAATAGTTGCTAGACCTACACTTGCTTCCATAAGAGCTATTTTCGTTCTTCCGTCAATATTTAAACCATTTTTATCTAAATTTTGTAAAAGTTCAGAATTATCATCAACAAATATCTTTTCTATTTCTTCTTTTCTTTCTTTCGTATCTGCATTATAATTTGCAGATAATAAATATTGTTCTTTCATATCTTCTGTCAATTCACAATCATCTGGAACTAATATAATTCCCGTATTTGTATGGCTAGTAGACATTTGAATATATCCTGTTTTACATTCATTATATTTTGATTTATATTGTTTTCCAGCTATATTTAAAACATTGTCTCCATTTTTTAATGCTTCATCTCTTAATTCTTTTTGTGAATCAAAATCACAAAGTACAATATATTCATCATTATTTAATTCATATTGATTAATTCCATATAGTTTTGCAATTTTATTATAATCAGATATCTTTACCAACTGTTCTGCTGTACCATACAAAAGATTTGGATATTTAGTTTTTATTTCTGCATATTTATCTCCAAAAAAATCTTTCAAAGTCAAATCATTTGTAGAATATACTGTTATTTCCACAATGTCTTTTAGGACATTCATATCTAAACCATTATTTTTTAAAGTTTCAGTAATAGGTATTTTTGAATCTGCTCTTGCTTCAGGTGTTGATGTTATCTCTTTTCCATAAGTTCCATATTGTAAATATTTTTCTGGTAAATTAGCTGTTTTATACAAATTCAAATCTACAGGTGTCATTTCAATTAATTCTCTTTGCATTGTATTTCTTAATGCTAAACTTGAAGAAAGTATTGAAATTGTCATAAACAGCATTAAACATATTACACTCATGCTTACAACCATAGTATTAATTTTGTTATTTATTTGTCTTAATACAAATATATTAGTATTTTTAAAATAAACATTTTTCATTTTTTGAACTATCTGTATTATAAATCCTGATAAAGACCAAAAAACTGCTACTGTTCCAACTATTCCCATTAAAATAGGTGGTAAAATTTTATCAGCCGTTGTTAAACTCCAAACATCTCCTGTTACCTTCCAATAAGCATATCCAAGTATAGTTACAGCTTCTAAAAATACTAAAATACATATAATAGGATTTTTTATTTTTACATTTTCATTTCTCTTACTTGCATTTAGCAGATTAATTAATTTGTATCTTGAAACTGTAAATGTATTAAAAAACATTACAGCTACATACATTACGGCAAAATAGATACAAGTTTTTATACAAGCATCTTTTGAAAATACAAATTGAAACTTGCTCATATCCGCTTCAAACATTTTAGCAACTAATATTGACATAAATTGCGATGCAAATACACCTATCACTAATCCTACAATTAGTGATATAATTCCTACTAATATCGTTTCCATAAGTATTATTTTTGATATTTGCCTTTTTCCCATTCCAAGTGTCATATATATTCCAAATTCTTTTTTTCTTCGATTAATTAAAAAGTTATTTGCATATACAATTAGTAATCCTAATACTACTGCTACAAATACTGACACATATCCAAGCAATGAAATCATAAGTTTTATAATATCTCTTGTAGATTCTGATACTTCTAACATTGCCTGTTGACTATCTATTGAGTTAAACATATAAAATATTGCAACACCTAATACTAATGTTAAAAAATAAATTGCATAATCTTTGAAGCTTTTTTTCATATTTCTTATAGATAACTTAAATAACATCGTTCAAATCACCTCCAAGAAGTGTTTGTACCTCTATTATTTTTTCAAAAAATTGTTTTCTTGTATCATTTCCTTTTATTAATTCATTAAAGATTTTTCCATCTTTTATAAATAAAATTCGATTAGCATAAGAAGCTGTAAATGCATCATGTGTTACCATTAAAATAGTTGCATTCATTTTCTGATTTAATAGTTCAAAATTTTCTAACAGTTGTCTCGCTGATTTACTATCTAATGCTCCTGTTGGTTCATCTGCTAAAACTAATTTTGGATTTGCTATAATAGCTCTTGCTGATGCAATTCTTTGTTTTTGACCACCTGATACTTGATAAGGATATTTTGTAAGAATTTCTTTAATTCCTAATTTACCTGCTATTTCGTTTACTCTTCTATCAATTTCATTTGCCTTTACCTTTTGAATTGTTAATGCTAAAGCTATATTTTCATAAGCTGTTAAAGTATCTAATAAGTTAAAGTCTTGAAATATAAATCCTAGTTCTTCTCTTCTAAATTTGTTTAAATTATTTCCTTTTAGCTTTGTGATGTCTTCACCATTTATGATTATGTGTCCTGCTGTTACTCTGTCTATTGTAGAAATGCAGTTTAATAATGTTGTTTTTCCAGAACCACTTGCTCCCATAATTCCAACAAATTCGCCTTTGTTTACATCAAAATTAATATTGTCTATGGCTTTTGTTAAATTTGATTTGTTTCCATAGTATTTTTCAATATTCTTTACTTCTAATATTTTTTCCATTTTTAATACCTTTCCTTTCTAAAGTCCAAATTGTAGTTATTTTTCAACTTTCATTTTTTTCTAACTTTAAAATTATTATAAGTTATTTTGATGTAAGTTGCCATCGATTTAGCTTACAGTTTCCTTACATTTTTGTAAGTTTTCAATAATTGTTTCTTTTTACTTTAATTCAACATAGCTACTTTGTGGAAATACCAACCTAATTTCTGTTCCTTCATTTTGTACTGAATTTAGCTCTATTCCTATTCCTAATTTATTACATAACTTTTTGCATAAATATAGACCTATTCCTGTTGATTTTTTATTTGATAATCTTCCATTTGTCCCTGTAAATCCCTTTTCAAAAACTCTTGTAATTTCTCCTTGTCTTATTCCTATTCCATTATCTTTAACATATAAAATTACATTTTCTTTTCCTTGATTTGCATATATTTCGATTATAGATTTTTCCTTTTTTCGGTATTTAATACTGTTTTGTATAATTTGATTTAATATAAATACTATCCATTTATTATCTGTATTAACTTCTATATCTAAGTTATGAATATTAATAGAAATCTTTTCTTGTATTAAACTACTTTTATTCTTTTTAATACTTTCATTTACAATTTCTTTTAAAACAACTTTTCTTATATAATAGTCTTTTTCTACAGTGTTACTTCTTGCATAAAATAAGGCTTGTTCAATATAGTTTTCCACTTTATTTAGTTCTTCATCTATACTTTTTGTTACTTCATTTTTATTGTTTTCTATTACCATTTTACTAGCTGCTATTGGTATTTTTATTTCATGTATCCATAATTCTATATATTCTTTATAGTCTTCTGTCATATATTTGTATTTGTTTACATTTTCTAACATTGATTTATCAATTGCTTCTATTGTGTTCTTTAATATTTTCCCTTCTAAAAAATCAGGAGTATTTATAATTTCTGTAATTAAATATTTTTCTTCTAACTCTTCCAGCATGTTTGATAGATTGTCATAAAATTTTTTCTTTTTAAAATATTCTATAGCTATTGAAACAACATATAATCCCATTATTATAAGTGGAATATATATTTTTATAAACATTCCTACATTATATGCCATCAAGAATATCTCTATTGTAATAATACTAAATAGTAATAATAAAATAGTTATAGCTTTCTCTTTTAAAAATAACTTAAAATTCATTTAGTTTGCTCCTCTTTTAAAAATATACCCTCGTCCTCTTTTGGTTTCTAATAGTTCTTTTAATTCTAATTCTTCTAATTTATTTCTTAATCTAGTAATATTAACTGTTAATGTATTATCATCTATAAAACTTTCACTTTCCCATAAACATTCCATTATGTCTTCTCTTGATACTATTTTTCCTCTATTTTGTACTAGGTATTTAAAAATTTTATATTCATTTTTAGTTAATTCTATTATCTTTCCATCTTTTTCAATTGTATTATTTGATGTGTTTAATATAAAATCTTTTTCATCTATTTTATCATTTACTTCTTGCATATTTGTTCTTCTTAATAATGAACCTATTTTAGCAAGTAAAATATGTATGTTAAATGGTTTTGTAATATAGTGATCTGCCCCATTATTTATTGAAAGTAATTCATCTAATTCATTATCTCTACTTGTCACAATAATTATTGGCATATTTGATTGCTTTCTGATCTCTTTACAGATATATTCTCCATCTGTGTTTGGCAAATTTATATCTAATAATATTAAGTCTGGATTTGTTTGCAATATGTCTTGTATTGTGTTATCAAATGTTGTTAATGTTATTGCATTATATCCATTTTTGTTTAGAAAGATTTTTAATTCTTCTCTTAGTTTTTCATCATCTTCTATTATTAATATCTTTGGCATTTATTTTTCCTCCTTTGCTATTATATCATACTTTCTATAAAAGAAACCTTACATTTCTGTAAGGTTTAGCATGATTTTATTTATTTCAAGAGCCAAATATATTATAACATTCATTTCGCAAAAAGTAAATATTTTCATTTTTGCGAAGTGAATACTATTATTATATCTCATTATTAAGTTAATATTCATTAGAAATTAAATATATCATAACTAGCCATAAGAAAATATTAATAATTGTTTAAGTATTTCTTAAAACATATTCTCCAATTCAGTTGTATAATGTAATCAAGCCAATATTAAGGAGGAAATCAAATGAAGAAAAAAAGAATAATGCTATTGTTAATAATATTTGTCATAATATATTTATTTTTTAAAGACTCGTCATCAAAAACAATTAAACAAGATATAAATAAAAATTATTCTGGAATAGGTCAAGAAAAAACTCAAAATACAGATGGTTATTTTTCTACTTTCACAACTAATGAAAATTATAAAAAGACTTATATTGAATATAAACAAAATGGCAATTCACCTTGGAGCAATAATAAATATTGGGGTGGCACTATGGCCGAAAATGGTTGTGGTATAACAGCTCTTGCAATTATTTTGAGTGGATATAATAAACAATACACACCAGAAGATTTAAGGCAAAAATATTACCCAAAGTTAGAATATAACTCTCTTTCTAAAGAATTATCTAATACATTTGATATAAAAAATACTGATTTTTATTATGATAAAGCTCATTTCTCTCAGCAGAAATTGCAAGAACACTTGCAAACAAACAGACCTATTTTGATTTGTGTATGGTACAAGCCACATGCCAATCGTTGGACTACCGCTTCTCACTATATGGTTTTACTTGCTGCTGATGACAAAGATATGGTATATGTTTCGAACCCTAATGGCGGTAAAAACGATAATAACAGCTCCGGTTGGTATAAGTTTAAAGAAATAACACCTTATATTGCTAAAGCCTTATACATAAAAAGCTATAATTAAAGACAGCTAATTGCTGTCTTTAATTATTATCTTTATTAGATATGTTTTTATTCTGGTAATTTGTTATATTCCTCATCTGATACTTTTTCGCACCATTCATTTGAAGTATTTTCTCCTGGCACTTCAATGGCTATATGGCTAAACCAAGATTTTGCAGTTGCCCCGTGCCAATGTTTTACATTTGCTGGAATTGTTACAACATCTCCTGGTTTTAATCTTCTTGCTTCCTTTCCTTCTTCTTGATACCAACCTTCTCCGTCAACACAAATTAGGATTTGTCCTCATAATACATCATCATTTAATTCTGCAAATTTAGGTGCTAATTCTCCTAAATTTTCTCTACCTGCAGTTTGTTTTTTCATGTTTAATCCCTCCTCAATCTATATATAGCACTTTGAGTTGACTCTAAGTCAATACTTTTTAGAAAATTTATTTGAATAAATTATATGTCTATTCCATTTGATTTAGTTTTTTTACTTTATCTTCAATTTTTTTATTTTCTATTATTGCTATAATTGCAACTAATATTATACTACTTAAAATCCATTCCAGAATTTTCCAGGAATATATACCAATTCCATCAGGCAAAAAATAAATATTATTTATTAATCCAAACATAAGCATTCCTTTTATTTCCATTATACACTTTTTTTTCAATCTTCTTTCTCGTTCTTTTTTTCCTTCTTCTGTTGGTTTCATATTTATAATTTCACTTTTTGTATCTTTTAGATATAATTTAATCATTAAAACAAAACTTATAAATAGAATTCCTCCTAATATAATTGATGAAATTACTTTTATATCTTCACTAGAATTTATTTTTTCAATAAAATTATAAATAGAAAAGAAAATTCCTATTAATAATATAATTGCCCCAAAAATAAAATATCCAATATCATTAATCTTTTTGTTAATATTAGATTCTTTTTTGCTCTCTACGTCTCCTACTAAACTATCCATAGTAACTCCAAACAAATCAGCAATTTGTTTCAAATTTTCAATATCTGGTAAAGATTGCCCACTTTCCCATTTAGTTACTGCTTGTCTTGATACATTCAGTCTTTCTGCTAAATTTTCTTGTGTCATTTTTTCTTCTTTTCTTAAATATTTTAAATTTTCATTAAATTTCATATTTTACTTCCTTTCAAATTATATAACACTTAATATAATACTAAATAAATTACTTATGCTATGCATTACTATCGGCGAAACTAAATTATCAGTTTTTTCATAATTGTATGCTAATGCAAACCCAGCAATTGAATATACAAATATAAATAATAAATTTTTCGGATCATTTATATCATATATTACATGCATTGCTCCAAATGTCACTGAACTGACTATTAAATATACGTACTTATTACTTATAAGTTTTCTTATCAATCCTCTAAACATACATTCTTCTATAAAAGAATCTATTAATACTCCAAAAATCAATTGATATATTATTGGTAATGTTTTAACATCTGCTTCATTTAATGATACACCGCCTGTAAAAATTATTATTATATTTTGTATTACTAATTCCACAAATCCAAATACAATTAATGTTGAAATACCATATTTAATATAATCTTTCGCACTCTTTTTAAAATACTTAATATCTCTTCTAAAAGTAAATTTTAAAGTTTTATATAAAATAATCACACATATAGAATGTATTATAAAATTAATCATAAATTCTGATATATATGATAATTTTAATTTACTATATTGTAATATTCCTGAATATAATAGAACAAATATTATCCCAAAAATTATACTATATGTTTTTTTGCTTCTTTCTTCTGTTTTAGGTAATTTTTCAAAAATCATTTTTTTCATCTCCTTCATTTGCAATTATAGTTTTTATAATGTATTTTTTAAATAAACTTTTCTTTACATTAATGCTACTATTAGTTGCATTGAAAAAAATGTTAATAATTTTTCGTATTTTTCTCCCCAGCATAATATTTAGAAACTATCATACACTTAACAAGCTAATCTTCCTCATTATATTTTATTATTTTAATTGCACTTTCTAATGTTTTTGTGCAGCATAATTTACCATTAACATCAGCATATATCAAATCATCTATTCCAGTTATTTTTTTAGCAACATTTATATCGGGTTCTTGTGATATGGCATCTTTAAATTTACAAGAATCAACTAAAGTTCTAATATCATATCCTTCTCTTCTGGATTTAAAAATTATATATTTTACTTTGTTATTATTAATGTATTTAATTGCTTTTCTGTATGGCATTTCTACATCAAATATCAAATAGCATTCTTTGCACTTATTTATACTTTCTAAAATAATTTCTATGGCTTCTACCTCTGCAATAGCATGTTTTATATAAATTCTCCAAAATTCATCTGCTAGTTTTAATGCATTTATAAAAGCTTCATTTTCAGTTATTTTCTCATTCCATTTGGGATTGCATAATTTTATAAAATCAGGTAATGTTTTGTTTTCTAAATGTTCTAATTGCATGTTGTCTATTGCATCAATATATTGGATTAATTCTTTATCCATATATTCAAATGTTTTATCTATATTTTTAACTTTTAATTTTTTTAAATATTCCTTACCAAACTTTTTCCATAGTAATCCTATTGATGAATAGTAAATACCGTTTTCTCTTTGTCCATTTCTATTTTTTTGATGATGGTCAAATTCTCCACCTCCTATATCATAAACTATTTTATTTACTATATTTAATTTTTCATCAATAGTAGGAATTCTTATTAATACTATGTTTTTTCTAATTTTACTAAGAAATATCGTAGAAATAACATCATCCACATGAAATTTACCTGAATGTGTTACGCAATTTGCTTTAGCAATTTTTCCGAGTTAATCTAATATTTTTATATTTATTTTTCACAATTTTTCTCCTTATAAATTATTAAATTCTATATTTTCTCTAATAATCTCATGTTCAAAAAATCTTTCTTGGAATTCTGTTAATGCTTCAATCTCTTTATTGGAAAATTTTCTACTATCTGGTACGACTATTAATTTATCATCATCATCATTTCTGTTTAAATATTTTCTTGAATTCATATTTCTTCTCCTACTAATTACCTTTATAGCACAAAAACAGATAATTATCAACTAATTATCTGTTTTATTTATGTGTTTATATATTAAGAATAACGAACTACTAATTATGACTCCTAGTATAATAGATATAGTTAGTGAATCTATATTAATCTCTTGCAACCAGCCCCCTGCGAATTTTTGATCAATAAAATCAGTCATTAATTTAATAATTATAAACATCACTATCAAAAATACTGTAGTTATTAAGCTAACATTCCTTATGGATTTTAATGCTCTAATTTTTTCTAATACAATTAAAACTAGTGTAAGTATAACAGTTACAATCAATATAATTATTCTAAAATACATATTTGTAATTAAATTATATATTTTAAAAATCGTTAAGTAAGTATTTTCTGAATCCTCTATTAGTCCATCTTGTAATCCGCTTTCTATTCTAGTAATTTGCTTAATCGTATTTTTCCTCATATTTTGTAATTTTTCTTCTGATGTTTCCTTAGGCATATAATCTTTTATTAATATATCCACTTCATTTTCTATATCCATTTTTATTTTTTCATTACCAATAACATTTTCTACTACTGTCTCTATAAATTTAGCTGCAATCTTCTTGGTAGTTTTGCTATTTCTAATATTATCTTCTATTTTTCCTAGTTCATTTATATCTACATCATAAACAATTTCGTCAAGTAAATATCCCGACACTTTTTTAGAAAGAATTTCTTGTGAAAAAGTATCTATAACTATATGTTTAATTACAAAACTCATACTCAGTACTATTAAACATAAAAGTAACAATATTTTCAATACTATTTTTATATATTTCATACTACTCCTCCGAACTTATTCTTCCATTACTTTTTAGATACTCTAAAAATCCATTACAACCCTCAACTATATCATTAAATGTAATTTCAAAATTTCCTGTATACCAAGGATCTGCAATATCTCTTGGATTATTTGAAAAATCTAATAATCTATACACTTTATTATCAACATCTCTTCCAACTATTCTCTGTATATTTATAATATTTGCCTTTTCCATGTCAATAATATAATCATACTTTTCATAATCTTCTGTTTTTAATTTAGTTGCCTCTCTTTTTTCAAATGATATTCCTTCTTGTATCAGCTTATTACGAGTACCATAATGAATATCATTTCCTATTTCTTCACTAGAAGTTGCAGAAGATTTTATATAAAATTCTTTTTCTAGTCCTTGTTTTTTTACTATATCTTTAAAAACAAATTCTGCCATAGGAGAACGACATATATTGCCTAAACATACAAACATTACTTTTATCATTTTCCAAATTTCCTCCACTACTTATTTTAGTAAATTTTTAGCTAATTCATTTAATTTTTCAATATTCTCTTCTTTTAAAGTTGATTTTATAGTTACAACAGGTTCAACTATTTCAATATTTTTCATTGTAGAAATAATTTCTTTCATACATCTTGCTGCATTAGGTGCCCAAGTTCCATTTTCTATAATTGCAACTTTTTTGTTTTGATAATTTCTTTCTTTTAAATTTAATAATAAATCTCTCATTGGAGTAAATATTCCCATATCATATGTTGCTGATGCAAAAACTATTTTTCCATATCTAAATGAATCTTCGACCGCTTCTGCCCAGTCTTCTCTTGATAAATCAGCTAATACGACTTTTGCTGCACCTTTTTTTTCTAAAATTTCTTTTAATTTTTCACATACTTTTAATGTATTTCCATGTATTGAAGCACATGCTATATATACTCCTTCACTTTCAGTTTCGTATTTACTCCATATATCATATTTATTAATGTAATGTTCTAAATTCTCTCTTAAAATTGGTCCATGTAATGGACAGATTGTTTTTATATCTAATTTACTTGCCTTTTTTAATACAGATTGTACTTGCATACCATATTTCCCAACTATATTAAAATAATATCTTCTAGCTTCACAGTCCCAATCTTCATCTGTATCTAAAGTACCAAATTTTCCAAAACCATCAGCAGAAAACAATATTTTTTCTGTTTCTTCATATTCCATCATTACTTCTGGCCAGTGTACCATAGGAGCTATTATAAAGTGTAATTTATGTTTTCCTAGTTCTAAAGTATCTCCTTCTTTTACTTCAACTTTTCTTTCTTCTAAATCTTCGATGTCAAAAAACTGAGGTAAAAATGCAAATGTTTTATTATTTCCTACTAATTTTATATTAGGATATTTCTTTATTACTGTTCCTATGTTGTATGCATGATCTGGTTCTAAATGTGAAATTATTAAATAATCCGGTTTTCTACCATTTAAAGCTTTTTCTAAACTTTCTAGCCACTCATCTGTTTTTCTTCTATCAATTGTTTCCATTATTGCAATTTTTTCATCCATTATAACATATGAATTATATGAGATTCCATTTGGAACTTTATATTGATTTTCAAATAAATCAATATCTTTGTCATCGGCTCCAATATATATTATATCATTTGAAATTTTTACATCTTTCATTTTAATTCCTTCCTTTCTTATACATAAAACATTCTTTATCATGTGAATATATAACTCCTATTGCTTGCAAATATGAGTATATAATTGTACTTCCTACAAATTTCATTCCTCTTTTTTTCAAATCTTTTGACAAACTATCTGACAACTCATTTGTAGTCTTATCAATTTCATAAATAATTTTATCATTTGTAAAAGTCCTTAAATACTTATAAAATGTTCCATATTCATTTTGAATTTTCTTAAAAATTTTGCTATTATTTATAGTTGCATTTATTTTTAGTTTATTTCTTATAATCTTTTTATTTTGTAATAATTCTTCAATTTTATCTTCTGTATAGTTGCATATTTTATCTATATCAAAATTATCAAATGCTTTTCTAAAATCGTCCCTTTTGTTTAATACACATTCCCAAGACAGACCTGCTTGAAAAGATTCTAAAATTAGCATTTCATATAAATATTTTTCATCGTAATTAGGTTTACACCATTCTTTATCGTGATATTCTATATATTTAGGATTATTTAAATTACACCATTTACACCTTCTCATAATGCTGTTTCTTGAACCTTCAAACCATAATCCTGTCAGGTATTCTCCATCACTATTTATTATCATATTTGAAAGTTTCTCTGGTGTTTTGTATATATATTTATATGTCATAAAATTTGCGTCTCACTTTCTGATTATTATTTAGTTTCTTTTAGTGTTTTTTATCTCTCTATTGTGTTTATTTCTTTGTTTTCTATCTGTAATATTAATGTTTCTTAATTCATTATAAATTTCTTCACAATTGTCTATTAATATATTTTGATATGATTTTATTTTATCTATTATATCATTTACTTTAACAACCTTATTAGATTTAATTTTCAATTTTGCATTACCTGACATACAAACTATTGATATAAAATTTTTTTCGTTTAACTTTAAAACTTCTTGCAAAGCTTTTATATGTCCATAGTTTTGATGTACAGGATTATTTATATATAATTTGTTTTTTCCTGCTTTCATACACCATTTCTTGTCATAATCATTTCCGGTTATATAACCATCGTATTGTTTTGTTTCTATTACAAATATTCCATATTTAGAAATAACTACATGATCTATTTGATGTGTTTTTTTATCCTCTGTTCTAATCATTAAATCATTTATAATTAAATATTCTTTTCCTAATTTTTTTAACTCTTTTTTGGTCCAATATTCACCGGCTTTTCCTACTATTTCTTTATAAAATAAACAACATAATATTCCTGCTATTATAACTATCCAAAATAACGGGTTTTTTTTAAATATTTCTATTATTAATGAATTAACAACATCTTGCATACATTTTCTCCTTTAATACTATTTTTTTTATTTATATCACAAAAGCAGATAATTATCAACTAATTACCTGCTTTTGATTTGCTTTAAGCACAGCATTCAGAGTTTTTTCGTCTCTTTTTATTGTCTTCAAATCCTTTTCTGTCATGTTATATTCACGTTTAACCAATTTAGCGGCTCCTCCGGATTTTTCCATCTCTTTTTCAAGAATTTTCCTCAGATTAGTCATAGTAAGTACATTCCTCCATAATTATGTGCTGTTTTATTAGTTACTATATGTCAATTCCTAAAAAGGAAATTATTTTAATAAAAATACTTAATTTAAATACATACATATTTTATCAAAAAATTGCCTCAATTTCAATCATATTTAGTCAATATTTATTAATTCATACTCTCTTGAACCAAATCCAAGTTCATTTGCAGCTTCTATTGTATGAACTCCATTTTGTCTTTCAACTCTTTCTACAAAGTGATCTCTTCCTGGATCTTTTGAATTATATATTATATCTATACATGCTTGATCTACTGCTATTGGATCTGTACTTGCAAGAATCCCAACATCTTTCATGCATGGATCTTCTGCAACTGCACAACAATCACAGTCAACAGACATATTACACATAACATTTATATATGCAATGTTTCCCTTAAACATGTTATGAACTGATGATGCTGCATCTGCCATTGCTTCTAAGAATTTATTTTGCTCTGGCAAGTTATCCCATAATTTTTCTTGGTCTTTTGTTACACCAGCTGAATGTATCCAAGCTTTTCCTTCTGAAGAACCACAGCCAATTGATAATTGTTTTAATGCTCCTCCATATCCTCCCATTGGATGACCTTTAAAATGTGATAATACTAACATTGAATCATAATTTTGAATATGTCTGCCAACATAATTTTTCTTAATTACTTTTCCATTTTGAATATCTAGCTCTAAGTCATTTCCTTCTGCATCCATTATATCTACATTAAAGTATTTTGTCCAACCATGTTCTTCCATTAATTTTTCATGTTTTTCTGTTGTATTTCTAGCTCCTCCATATGCAGTATTACATTCTACAACTGTTCCATTTACCTTTTCTACAATTGCTTTTACAAATTCTGGTCTAATATAATTTTGATTTCCTTGTTCTCCTGAATGTAACTTTACTGCTACTTTTCCTGGTAAATTTACTTCAAGAGTTTCATACATTTTTACTACACTTTCTGGTGTAATTTCTTTAGTAAAATATACTTTTGATTTTTCCATTTTTCATATTTCCTTTCCTATTATAGAACATAAAAATAGTGAATTAGAAAATAGTTTTCCAACTCACTATCTTTTGAAAACCTTTTCCGGTTACTTTTTCGGCAGCTTCCAAATTGGCTTCTTTTACCCTATTTTTTTCTTCCGAAAAAAGTCTAATATTTTATTTAATGTTCTCTTAAACCAGGAAGTTTCTTTTATTTCAATCAATTGAACATTATCTATTTGCATATTTTTATCTACATTTTTCTTTTTAAAAATATTGTCAGGATTATATTTCTCCCTTAATTCTCTTTCTTGTTTTAATTTTTCTTCTTGCTCTTCCTTTAAAAGTTTTATTTTTTCATTACATAAGTAACTTTATAATTCTTTACTAATATAGTATATAATAAAAGATATATTTTTTCAATATATTAATAAAATTTTGTGTTTTCGGCATTGTATTAATACAGTGGCAACATTCTGTGCATTATAAATTATGCAATTAGATGTTCTAACAATATTTTTGTTCCTAATAAAATTAAAATACATCCTCCTACTAATTCTGCTTTTCTTTCATATGTATCTCCAAATTGGCTTCCTATTTTTGTTCCTATTACTGATAAACAAAATGTGATAATTCCAATTAGGCTCACTGCTAAAATTACATTTACATTTAAGAATGCAAATGTAATTCCAACTGCTAATGCGTCTATACTTGTTGCAACAGCTAAAACAAACATTGTTTTAAAGCTTACATCATCATTGCAATTTTCACTTTCTGTTGCAAATGAATCTTTTATCATCTTTCCACCAATAATTCCAAGTAGTATGAATGCAATCCAATGGTCAATATTTGTTATCAAGCTCTCAAATGCAGAACCCAAATAATATCCAATTACTGGCATCAATGCCTGAAAACCTCCAAAATATAGTCCTATTGTAATTGCTTTTTTCCAGTTCATTTTTTTCATTGAAATTCCTTTGCAAACTGATACTGCAAAAGCATCCATTCCTAATCCAATGCTTAATAATACTAATTCAAGTACTCCCATTTTCACACCCTCTTATTTAGTTTCATCCTAAAAATTATTATATTATTTTTTCTCAATCTTGATGAGATATTTTGAAAACTTTATTTTCTCTTTTATTTTATATAAGCCATGACGTTTTTATGAATTATTTTACTCAATTACCAACAATATTTTATCTGACATTTTCGTTTTTTAAAATCCAATTCATAAACATTCTCATTTATATATTTACAAATCATTTATAACTAAGTTAACTCTTTATATATATTAGCTAAAAGCAGATAATTCAAAAATTATCTGCTTTGCTTTATTATGATATAGATGCATTATAGATTTTAACTATAACATCATTTAATTTTGTATCAAATTCTTCTTGAGTTTGATTTGCATTTAAGTCTTGTAATAATGCTCTTGAGAAGCTTGCTATCATTCTATTATTTTTTGTTAATAATTCTACAGCTTTGTCAATATCATATCCACCAGATAAAGCAACTATTCTTACAACACATTCATAATCATATAATTCTAAATAATGATTTGCAACTGTTGGAATTGTGAATTTGAACATTATTTTATCTTCCTTGTTCCAGTTGTCTAATTGTTTTTTGATTTCATCTTTTAAGATTTCTTCACATTTTTCTTTTTCTGGTGCATTTATATCAACTTCTGGTTCAATAATTGGCACTAAACCTGCATCACATATTGTTTTTGCAAATTCAAATTGTTGTGCAACTATTGCTTTTATTCCTTCAGCATTTGGTTCATATATTACTGATCTCATTTTTGTTCCAAATACATGTTTTTCGTTTGCTTCTTTTAATTCTGTTTCTAATTCTGGTATTGGTTTCATTAATTTAACACCATCTTTTTCATCTTGAAGTCCTTTATCAACTTTTAAGAATGATACTATGTGTTTTTGATTCCATAAATAATCTGCTGTAAATTCATCATTTACTTTTGATAACATTGTTTTTTCGAATAATATTGCTCCTAATATATGTTCACTTGTAAATGATTTACTTGTGAATACTCTTTTTCTCATTTCATGTATTAGATTAAACATTTCTTCTTCTGTGTTATATTCGCTTTCTGGTATTCCATATGCTTTTAATGTTTTGCTACTGCTTCCTCCACTTTGATCTAAGGCTGCTATAAAGCCTTGTCCATTTTTAATGATTTCATACTTTTCGTTATCCATCTTTATTAACCACCTTTCAATTATAATTCATCTACATTATAATAATATAATTTTAATAAGTCAATAAAATTATTCACATTTTTCGCACTATTTATAACCACATATTTATCTAAAAATACCATTTATTCAAAAATTAGTGCAAAAATACTAAGTTTGTGTTATTCTAATATCAAGAAAATATGAAAGGAAGAAAAAATTGTTGGTACATTAATATTTAACTTTAAAAGTGGTAACAAATCTTATTCATCAAGAAGATATATACCAAAGATAAAAAAATTTTTAGGAATGTAGTAAAAGGAGTTGATTTATTATGAAAAAAATTTTATTGAAATCATTATCAGGCTTTACATTAGGTGTAACATTACTTATTATGGCATATGTTAGTGTATACTTTATATCAGGAGAAAATACATTTATTGCAGAAATACAGCAATTGCAAAATATAAAAATTTTAATTACTCAAGTTATAGTTTCAGGAATTGCTTACTACTTACTTGCTATACTATTAAATTGTTATAAAAAATTTAATGAAAAATATGCTACAAGCAATCCTTACAAATTTGTTTTTATAACAATTTTAACATTTATACTTCTTATTTTAGTAATGTTATGTATATTAGGAAATACTAATATATATAGTAAAAATATTGAAATGTTAAATATAATTATTGTAATTTGTATCTATGCCCTTGCAGGATTGATTTTCTGTATAAGAAATTCAATTGATAAAAACTTAGTAAATAAATTTAATCAAAAGTTACAAGAAAGAAATAAGTAAGATAAAACACACAGCATAAAGCATAATATGTTGTGTATTTTATTTTACTTATTATCCATTCGTTTTAATCTAAGTGCATTAAGAATAACCGTTAAACTGCTAATTGTCATAGCCAAAGCAGCCATCATTGGATTCATAACAATTCCTAACGGTTCTAGAACTCCACAGGCAATTGGAATCATACAAATATTGTAGAAAAATGCCCAGAATAAATTTTGTTTAATATTTGTAATTGTCTTCTGACTTATAGATAATAAATCTTCAATTTTTTCTAAGTTGTCATTCATTAGCACAACATTACTACTATCCATTGCAATATCTGTACCACTTGAAACTGACACTCCAATATCAGCAGTAACAAGGCTTACACTATCATTAATGCCATCTCCACACATCATAACAAGCCCTTTTTGTTTTAATTTTTTGATTTCTTCTGCTTTTTGTTTTGGTAATACATTTGCAATTACTTTATCTACTCCTATTTGTTTTGCAATTGCATTTGCTGTTTTTTCATTATCTCCTGTTAACATTACAACTTCAATATTTCTTTTCTGTAGCTTTTTAACTATATCAATACTTTCGTCTTTTAATACATCTTTTACACCTATTAGTGCAATTAAATTTTGATTTTCTGCAACAAATAAGATACTATTTCCTTCTGAAACTAATTCTAATTCATTTTGCTCTTGTAAAATTGTAATATTATTTTCTACCATTAATTTCTTATTTCCTATTAGATATCTTTTTTCTTTTACTGTCGCACTAACTCCATATCCCGGAATAGCTTTAAAATCAGCAATTTCTTCTAGTTCTATTTTTAAACTCTTAGCTTCATTTACAATTGCTCTTGCAATTGGGTGTTCAGATTTATTTTCTATACTTGCTACTAATTTTATAATTTCATTTTCAGGCAAACTACTATAATTATATATTTTAGAAATTGTTAGTTCTCCTTTTGTTAAAGTTCCAGTTTTGTCAAAGCAAATTGTTTTTACTTTATGTGCATTTTCTAAAGCTTCACTTGTTTTTACTAATATTCCTTTTTTACTTGCATTTCCTGATGCTATAACTATTGCAAGTGGAGTTGCTAATCCTAAACTACAAGGACAAGCTACTACTAGAATTGTTACAAATATATTTATTGCAATTGCAACATTTTTACTAATTAAAAACCATATTATAAATGCAATCATTGCTATTGCTATTATTGTTGGTACAAAATATCCACTTATTGTATCTGCAACTTTTGCTATTGGTGCTTTTGTATTTGTTGCTTCTACTACTAATCTGACAATTTCAGATACAGTTGATTCTTTACCTATTTTTTCTGCTTTATATTTTATTGTGCCTTCATAATTTATACTTCCTGCAATTACTTTTGAGCCTTCTTCTCTTTTTACAGGAACACTTTCACCTGTTATAAATGATTCATTAATATGTGTTGTTCCTTCTACCACTTCACCATCTACTGCAATTTTCTCTCCTGGCTTGCAAATAACAATATCTCCTTTTTGTATTTCATCAAGTGTTACTGTTTCTTCTTTTCCGTTTCTTATTATAGTTGCATGATTTGGTGTTATGCTCATTAATTGCTGTAATGCCTCTTTTGTTTTGTCTTTATTTTTACTTTCAACATATTTTCCTATCTTTATAAAAAAGATTACTATTGCTGCTGATTCATAATATAAGCTTTCTACATACATTACATTCCCATTGCAAATTCTTATTGTTCCATATATACTATATATAAAACTTGCCAAAACCCCTATCATTACTAAAGTATCCATATTAGGTGTTTTATGAATAAGGTTTTTATATCCATTTTTTAAAATATCTCTTCCCATCCATAATACTATTATTGTTAATACCAATAATGAAATTGCATAATTTATAGGATGTGTCATCATATTTAAAAATGGTATCACTGGAAGTCCTACCATATGTGACATTGATATATATAATATTAATATTGAAATTATTGAAATTCCTATTAGTCTGTATTTCTCATTTGATTTTTTCTTTTCTTCTTTTTCTAAATTGTCTATTCCTAAACTTGTAAATCCTGCTTTATCTACAAATTTTTCCACTTGTTCTAAAGTTAATTTTGAATCATCATATTTAATACTTGCATTATTCATAATTAAATTGACTGACGCAGTTTCTATTCCATCTTGCTTATTTAAGAACTTTTCTAGTCCTGATGAACAAGCACTACATGTCATTCCATCAATTTTTAATAATACTTTTTTCATACTTATTCTCCTTTGAATCCGGTATCCTGAATAATTTGTTTTATTTGTTCGATGTCTGTTTGACTTTCATTATATGTGATTATTGCTTGTTTTTTTTCAAAACTAACTGTAGCACTTTCTACACCATCTGTATTGTTTAATACCTTTTCTAATCTGCTTGAACATCCTGTACAATGCATTCCTTCAATTTTTAATTTAATTTCTTTCATTTAGAATTCCTCCTTGTTACTTTAAAGCTGATTTAAGATGCTTTCAAAAGCTCTCTTTCTTGGACCATAACTGTCCTTTTCTTCAGGACTCAGTTCGGAAAGTGTCTTGTTCAAACCAGTTGGTCTGAAATACTGGTCAAATCCGAATACCCTCTCCCCTGTGCAAGGACACATGTCACCCAGCAAGTATTCTGTTGCAAATACCTCTTTTTCAGAGTCAATAAATGCCATTGCAGAAACCCACTTTGCCTGTGTTGAAGGATTGCCACTTTCTGCCATAAGTTCTAGAAGAACAGGATAAAGTTCATCTGGCTTATCAGTATTGGCTTTCGCACCAGGACGTAATTTCTCGATGCAGCGCTTAGTATAAACACCTGGGTAACCATTTAATGCATCAATTTCGATTCCGGAATCTTCTGCCAGAACAGGCATATTGAGCTTCTTTGCCCAATATTTTGCTTTAATCGTGGCATTTTCCTTAAATGTAGTGCCATTTTCCTCTGCCTGAGGTACATCAGCTGCTTCTGGAATGTCTTTTAAGCAAACAAACTTAATACCTTCTGGTGTCATACGCTGAATTTCAGCGGCTTTTTTAGGGTTCCAACTTGCAAAAACAATTTTTCTCATTGTTTTTTCCTCCTTAATGTTATTCATTTTTAGATAGATATGCTAAAATCCAATAATTTTATTATAAGTATCAATTGCAAAATTATCAGTCATTCCAGAAATATAGTAGATAATAGCTTTTGAAAAAGATTTCTCATCATCCATATTTACAATAATATCATTTTGATTATCATTCTTTCTTTGTTGATTCCAGTAATTTTCAAGCCATTCTTGAAAATTTCCTACAACTTCTGGATACATCTTTTTTAGTTTTCGCATTTTATATGCTGTATTCTTTCCATCATATGTACTTTTTAATGTAAAATATATTTCATTTAGTACAATACTAAAATATCTTATTGCTGGTTTTATCTTTCTTGCAGTATATATATGCTTATAATTAAAATCTTTTATTTCTTTTAACAAATTAAATGTTTCATCTGAAAAACATAAACCTTTTTCTGGTGTTGAATTTTCACATAAATCCCATATTAAATGGTTTATTATTACTGTATTATTTATCACTTCTTTAGATTGTAATATTTTATATAAATCCTTTAGCTTTTCATCTAATATTCCCAATGATATAGCATCTTCTATATCTCTACCGAGATATGATATTTTATCTGAAATCTTTACTACACAGCCTTCCCAAGTATATGGAGAATATTGATTAGGTACTTTGTAGTTATTTAAATTTATATTTTCTTCTCTTGGCTTTAAGCAATTTTCATCAATTTCTCCACAGTGAGAAATTATCCCATCTCTTACTGCATAAGTAAGATTTAAATTCTGCTTGTTTTTATTTATGTCTTCTAATAATTCAATTTTGTCTACAAATTCCATACCATTTCTTTCATGCCAAAATTTTTCGCCAATATCCCTTTCAGAAATCTGTGATAAAATTCTTTCTCCCTCATGTCCAAATGGACTATGACCTATATCATGTCCTGTTGCTATTGCCTTAGTCAATTCTGTATTTAATCCTAAATATTTAGCAATTGTATAGCTTACTGATTCCACATGCATTACATGTTCAATCCTTGTACATATATGGTCATTCTCTGGTGAGAAAAATACTTGAGTTTTATGTTTCATTCTTCTATATGCATTGCAATGTAAAATTCTATTATAATCTCTTTCAAACTCCGAACGTATATCATTTTTTCTTTTGTATATTTCTTTCTCTCTCTTTATTGAATTCTGCCATTTCGGATTATTCTCATTTGTTGCGTATTTTTCAAATTCATTTTTCATCTTTTGTTTCCTTCCTATTGAAATAGTGTTTTTATCTTTTTAATTAAATAATGGCTTCCTCCTAAATCTCTTCCGTTTTCAACCATACTTACAACTAATAATTGATTATTATTTTCATCTGTTGTAAAGCAATCAAACCATCCAAGTACATCTGCTTGAGCGTCTTTTGAAGCTTTCAATTCTGCTGTTCCAGTTTTACCTGCTATTGTTCTTCCAGAAACTTTCATATCATTTGCTGTTCCTTCTGGATTTTCTACAACTTGAATCAAATCATCTTTTATTGTATTTGCCGCTTCTTTGCTAAATGCATTTTCTACAAGATATTCAACAGTATTGATATTCTTTGCTTCTAAATATGGTTTTACCATATTTCCATCATTTGCAAAAGCAGAATAAATTGAAGCTATATGTATAGGATTTACCAAAATTTCTCCTTGCCCATATCCACTATCTGCTAATACCTTTTCATTTGATATGTCTCCGCTATTTGCGTATTGAGATTTTGATGTTGTTAATCCAATATCTATATTTTCATTAAACTTAATTTTGTTTAATCCTTCTGTAAAATTCTTTTTTCCTATTTGTAACGCTGCTTGTGCAAAATATATGTTGTCTGAATGTATTAAAGCATTTTTTAAATTTTTAGGTCCACTATATGCTGTAAGTGTTGTTATGTCATACTCTCCCCAACCATCTTTCTTCCAGCTCAAACCATTATATTGAAATGTGTCTTCTGCACTCAATGACCCTGTAGTCAACCCTATTGCACCTGTCACTGGCTTAAATGTTGAACCTGGGCAATAACTTTGTAAATATCTTACAAGCATTGGATTTCCTTGATTATTTTTAATACTATTCCATTCATCTGTGCCAATTCCTAATGCAAAACTATTTGGATTATATGACGGAGTGCTTACTAGCGCCAAAAGTTCACCTGTTTTAGGTTGCATAACTACAAAGAATCCCTCATTTTCTTTTAATTCATCATATAATTTTGTTTGAATTTTAGAATCTATAGTTAATTTTATTGTTTCTCCATTTTGTACATCAATTCTAGCAATATCAGTTTTTCGAGTTCCATCTTCTCCTTCTATGTATATCTCGACTCCGTCTTTTCCTTTTAGTCTTTCTTCATATTGTTTTTCTAATCCAGCTTTTCCTATCATGCTAGTTGCTGTATATCCTTTTCCTCTATTTGCCTCTAATTCTTCTGCTGTTATTGTTTGTACATATCCAACTAATTGTGCTGCTGCTTCTCCTAATGGATATGTCCTACCTTTTGCAGTTGTAATTTTAACTCCTGGTATTTGAAGCAATTGATTCTTTAAATCTGTCGCATTCATAGCTATCTTTTTTAACGGAACAAATGTATCATCTTTAACCCATGAAGCTGATAGACTTTTACTTATAGAGTTTGCTGTTGTTCCTAATAAATTTGCTATTTTTTCTATATCAGCTTCTTTATTATCACTAAGTTTTCCTGGTACAATTCCCACAGATGATACTGAACCTTGACCAGCTAATACTTGGCTATTTTTATCAATTATTGACCCTCTTTCTGCAGATATAGTTTTTATTCTTACTTTATCATTATTACCTAAAGTCGGAAATATCAAGCTAGAACTCCAATTCACAAGATAGCCTTTTTCTTTGTTTTTTGTTAACCTAACTGTATTATCAAATTCAATTTTTCCTGCATCTGTATTCATTGATTGATTATATGAAATTTTGCTTGTTGTTGAATTTTCTTCTTCTACTGATGAAATTTTAATTTGCATATCAGTCATATCTATTCCGTCATAAATATTTTTGTTTCTTGAAATGAAATCGTCTTGAGAAATCTTTGCTTTTGAGTCTTCTGTTAACATATTGTACATTTCTTCATATTTCTGCTCATTTATACATGCTATATATTTTTGCCATATGTCTTCTGGTTTGTTCTTATTTTTACTTAACACAAATGTTGCAATTGTTCCTAATATTGTTGCAATAATTATAATTGCTACTATTATCCATATTGTTGTTTTTTTATTCATTTTACACCCTCCTTATTGTATTTATGAGCTAATTATATATTACTGTGATTTTCATGTCAATATATATTTTATTTCTTGGCTATATATCTTGTAGGTTAGTCAATCATTTGTCACAAATTATTTAAAATAAATACTTTGAGCAC
>ERZ839823.395-NODE-395-length-65181-cov-5.190400_pt1 | contig 65181 bp, 56 predicted proteins | sample MGYA00519862_ERZ839823 | MGnify/ENA primary metagenome ERZ839823 (study PRJEB31850, sample SAMEA3708853) | human gut metagenome | biome: human gut; feature: human-associated habitat; material: faeces | place: China | collected 2014 ...
CCCGCCGCAAGCGCCTTCCCGCCTTCCGGAAGGAAGGGCGCTCTTTGTTCAATTCAGCCCCAGATGATTCTCGATTCTGGCCACGCGCGCCGCCAGATCGCTTTCGGAAACGCCGGAAAACGTCGCCGTGCGCTTGACGTCCGTGCGCGCGAGGAGATAGTCGCTGGAAACCTCCAGCGTATCCGCCAGAAGGCACAGCGTTTCCAGACTCGGCTGACGCAGACCGCGCTCATAAAGCCCCACGGTGTTGAGGCTCTTGCCGATGATATCCGCCAGAGCCTGCTGACTCATGTGTTTGGCTGTACGGGCAGCCTTCATCCGTTCACCAAACTTAACCATAAACGGCACCTCCATCGGAATGTTTGTTCACTATCTTGATGATGTGTTATAAGTATACATTTTTTATGAAAATCGTCTACGGACAAAATGCATGTTTTTTTCCAAATGCGGTGCTGTTTTCGCTTTTTTGCCGTTTTCCGCCCTGTTTTCCGGCGACAAGCCAGCCCGCGTCCCCCGCTCCTTTTGTTAGTCCCCGCCAAAGATGCATTGACCCGGCGGCAAAACATGATATAATCATTCCATACGGGTTTTCGTCCGATTATTTTTTCACAGATTCTGAATATCAGGGGGTTTTTATCGGTGCAGAACAAGTCTGAAAACCATACAATGCGTGTGTTTTATCTGCTCGCCATCGTCTTTGTGGTGGATGGACACACGATAAACGGCCATCTGTTCGAGATGAACGGCCTGTTTCGCTATTACGCCTTCCACCTGATGATGTTCGCTTTCGGCTCCGGCTACTTCTTCAAATTGTACGGCGGCGCGCGCTCGGATTTGGCGCACCGGGCGAAAAAGCTGCTCGTGCCGCTGTATCTCTGGAACGCCGTTTACGGCGTGGGCGCGGCGCTTTTGCGCCGTTTCGGCGGGTTTGAGCTGGGCGCGCCGCTTTCGCCCTACACCCTTCTGCTCGCGCCGATCACGGACGGCGAGCACTTCGTCTGGAACCTCGGCGCGTGGTTCATCTTCCCGCTCTTCTGCGCGCAGGTCGCCTATGCGCTGATCCGGCGGCTGTCCCGGCTGTGGCACGAAAACGAGGCCATGACCTTCCTGCTCTGCCTTATTCCCGGCTGCGCGGCGGTGCAGCTCTGCTTCGCGGGGCGGCAGGCCGCCCTCCCCCTCTGGCTGCTGCGCCCGATGATTCTCCTGCCGGGGCTTGCGGGCGGCCAGCTCTATCGCCGCGTGCTGGAAAAGCACGACAACCTGCCCACCGTGCCGTATCTGCTCTGCCTCGTAGTGCTGCGCGTGCTGCTCTCCACCCGGTACGAGAGCCTCGCGTATCTGCTCTCCAACTGCTCGTATTTCGGCTGCGGCGCATTCGGCGTGTATGCGGGCGCGGCGTTGGCGATTGCGTTCTATCTGCGGATTTCCCGCCTGCTCGCGCCGCATATCGTCAAGAGCCGGTTCGCGCTGGCCATCAGCCGAAACACATTCGATATTATGATGCACCACTACATGGGCTTCTTCGCGCTCGATTGCTTCTTCCTCGCGCTCAACGCACTGGGGCTGGGCGCGGCGGATTTCAGTGTCCGCGCTTTCCGCACCGTGGCCAACTACATGTATGCGCCGAGCGGCCGCTCGGAATGGAACGCGCTGTATCTGCTCTGCGGGCTGGCGCTGCCGCTGGGGATTGCCCAATGTCTCGGATGGGCGAAAGCCGCGCTTGGGCGCGCCTTTTTCAGGCGGAGCGCGACGTAATCCGCCGCCCCGCTTTATTCCGTTTTTATAGACGTCGTTTGAAAAAAGGAGCTGTCAAGCTCAATCCAGATTTTTCAAGAATCAAACAACTAAGCATTTTCAGAATATGGGGCTTTGCCCCATCGCCCCACCAAAGGGCTTTCCGATCGCCCTTTGGAAACCTTCGGGCGAAAACTCCTAGTTTTTCTTGAAATATCTGTTTTATTAGCTTGACAGCTCTTTCTTTTATGCGCTTACGCGCCTATACGGCGCGTTTCCGTCCGGATCAGGGCTGCTTGCCGATGTAAGCCAGAATGCCGCCGTCCACATAGAGGATGTGGCCGTTGACGAAGTTGGACGCATCGGAAGCGAGGAACACCGCCGGTCCCTGCAGATCCTCGGTCTTGCCCCAGCGCGCGGCCGGAGTCTTGGAGATGATGAACTGGTCAAACGGATGACGGCTGCCGTCCGCCTGACGCTCGCGCAGCGGCGCGGTCTGCGGGGTCTCGATGTAGCCCGGTCCAATGCCGTTGCACTGGATGTTGGCCTCGCCGTACTCGGAGCAGATGTTGCGGGTCAGCATCTTCAGGCCGCCCTTCGCCGCCGCGTAAGCGGAAACCGTCTCGCGGCCCAGCTCGCTCATCATGGAGCAGATGTTGATGATCTTGCCGTGGCCCTTCTCGATCATGCCCGGAATACAGGCCTTGGAGACGATGAACGGCGCGTTGAGGTCAACGTCGATCACCTTGCGGAAATCGGCCGCGCTCATTTCGAGCATCGGGATGCGCTTGATGATGCCGGCGTTGTTGACCAGAATGTCGATCACGCCGACTTCCTCGCGAATCTGAGCGACGGTCTTCTGCACCGCTTCCTCATCGGTCACGTCGCAGACATAGCCGTGCGCCTTGATGCCCTTCTCCTCGTAGGCAGCCAGACCCTTGTTGACCAGATCCTGATTGATATCGTTGAAAACGATGGTCGCGCCCGCCGCAGACAGCGCGTTGGCAATCGCGAAGCCGATGCCGTAGGACGCGCCGGTGACGAAAGCAATCTTGCCCTCCAGGCTGAAATTCTTCATAAACTCGTTCATTGGAAAGAAGCCTCCTTCTGTATATTTCCGCACGACCCGCCTTTTTTCAAAAAGGCAGCAGCCGTGTGATTGGCCGTTTTTGCCTGACCCCCGGCGCGCGTCAGCGCAGGTCGATCGGGTCGATGTTGTCCATGTCGTCAAATTCCTGATTCTCGCCGCACATGCCCCAGATGAAGGTATAGTTGCTCGTGCCCACGCCGGTGTGAATCGACCAGGACGGGGAGATGACGGCCTGCTCGTTGTGCATCAGCAGGTGGCGGGTCTCGGTCGGCTCGCCCATCATGTGGAAGACGACGTTGTTATCCTTGAGATCGAAGTAGAAATAGACCTCCATGCGGCGCTCGTGCGTGTGGCAGGGCATGGAATTCCAGTTGCTGCCCGGCGCAAGCTGGGTCATGCCCATGCACAGCTGGCAGCTCTGCATGACCGCCGGATGGATGTACTGGTTGATGACGCGCTTGTTGCAGGTTTCCACGCTGCCCAGCGGGCGCTTGTTGGCCTTGTCGATGTCGATCTTGACGGTCGGATAGGTCTTGTGCGCGGGGCAGGTGTTGATGTAGAACTTGGCCGGGTCGGCGGGATCGTCGCTGGTGAAGCTCAGCGTCTTCGCGCCCATGCCGACATACAGGCCGTCGTACTGCTTGAGATCGTACTCAACGCCGTCCACGGCGATCTTGCCCTTGCCGCCGATGTTGATGACGCCCATCTCGCGGCGCTGAAGGAACGTATCGGAGGCCAGCTCCTTGCAGCCGACCAGCTCCACGCTCTTGCTGACGGGCATCACGCCGCCGGCGATGATGCGGTCAAAGTGGGAATACGTCAAAATCGCGTCGTCCGGCGCGAACACGGTCTCGATGAGGTATTCGCCGCGCAGGCGCTCTGTCGTATAATGCTTGGCGTCTTCCGAAGCGGAAGGCTGGCGAACGGTAAGCTGCATAGGTATGTCCTCCTTATTGATGGGTTCAAACGTCCCCTTGCTATCAGTATAACACAGCTTCTTTGTAAAAACCATAGCCGACACGCAAAATTGTTTGTTTTTTTGTTTTCCTATCGTTCACTTTTTACAAGTCGTCCGATGAATTCGCCCTGCATGACGCGCCGCGTTTCCGGTTATCCTAACGGCGTATTCCGCCCGGAAGGAGGCGCTTTTATTTCATGGAGGACGACCCCATTTCGCTCAGCGGCGATTTATCCGGCGACGTCCGGGTTTTTCGCGACCGCTTCCGCGCGTCGGATAACGCGGACGTCATCATCCGCCGCTTCCGCTCCGGCGCGTTTTTTTCCGCGCTGGTGACCATCGACGGCATGACCGACACGCGCGAAATCGACGAAAACATCCTCAAGCCGTGCATGGCGCTGCCGCACGACGCGGGGGCGGACGTTCCGCCCGAGGCGCGTGTCGGCTACCTGATGGAAAACGCCGTTTCCGTCCTGCCGACGGAAACCAAATCGCGCTTTGACGAGCTGATTGCCGACGCGCTCTCCGGCCAGAGCGTGCTGCTCTGCGACGGCTGCGCGTGCGCCTGCGTGATGGATACGCGCGGGTTTGAAAAGCGCGCCGTCGGCAGGCCGGAGGCGGAGCAGGTCGTCCTCGGGCCGCACGAGAGTTTCGGCGAATCCATCCGCACGAACATCACGCTGCTTCGGCGCATCGTGCAGCGCGAGGCGCTGATGACGGAATTCCTCAGCGTCGGCGGCGCGATGAAAACCCGGTGCGCGCTGCTGTATCTGCGCGGCACGGCGGACGAGACCATGCTCGCGCGCGTCCGCCGCCGTCTGGCGGCCTGCCAGAGCGACTTCGCGCTGTCGGCGGGCGAAATCGGGCAGATCATCGAGGATCACCCCATGGCGCTGATTCCGCAATGCGTCGCCACCGAGCGGCCGGACAGAGCCGCGTCGTTTCTGGCGGAAGGGCAGATTGTCGTGCTGACGGACGGCTCGCCGCTGGCGCTGGGCGCGCCATCGACCCTCTGGCATCAGCTCCACACGCCGGACGACGCCTCCATGCGCTGGCAGTACGGCACGTTTCTGCGCATCGTGCGGTTCACCGGCATGCTGATCCATCTGTTTCTGCCGGGGGCATACATCGCCGTTCTTCGGTTTCACACCGAGCTGATTTCGCCGATTCTGCTGGCCAGCGTCTATGAAACCAGCTCCCGCGTACCCGCGCCGATCTTTCTGGAGGCGCTGCTGATGACGCTGGCGTTCGATCTCGTCAGCGAGGCCGGCCTGCGCGCGCCGGGCGCGATGGGCAACGCGCTGGGCATCGTCTCCGGCCTGATTCTGGGGCAGAGCGCCGTCGTCGCGGATATCGTCAGCCCGCTGCTGCTGATCGTCGTCGCGGCCAGCGGGCTGGGCGGCTTCTGCATCCCCAATTACGCGCTGAGCGTGGGCATAAAGATCATTCAGCTTCTGTTTCTGACGGCGGGCGCGCTCGGCGGCCTGTATCTGATGGCGCTGCTGGGGCTTGCGCTGCTCTGCGCCGCCTGCGCGATGCGCTCCGTCGGTTCGCCGCTGACCGCGCCGCTCACGCCGAGGCGCCCCGGAAACCCGGATCTGCTGATTCGTTTCCCGCTGTGGCGGCAGAAAGCGAGGGCTTTTTTTGCAGGACGAAAGGATTGATCAGCGCGTCCGCGCCGCTTACCGCGCGCGCGCCTGTGCGGCAGGCATTGCCTGCGGCGCGCAGATTTTTGCCGTCGGCACGGGGCTGCTGCTCCCGCTTGCGCTCAACGCCGCGTATTGGGCCGCTGTGCCCGCGCTGCTGCTGGGCGGGGTCATCGGCCTTGCCGCGCCCAAACGGCTCTCCAAAGCGCCGGGAAGCGCCTTCTGCGCGGTGCTGGCGCTTTCGCTGCTCGTCTGCGGCGCGCTGCTGCTCGGCGCGGGCGCGACGCTCGCCCAGCAGACGCTCCTGCCCAACGGCCATCTGCTGACCTGCCTGATGCTGACGCTGGGCTTCTGCCTGCTCGCCGCGCGCCCCGGCGGCACGGGCGTATGCCGCGTGGCCTTCGCGCTCCGGCTGCTTTTGCCCATCGCGCTGGTCGTGTTCGCGGGGTTCTCGCTCTCTTCCGCCTCGGCGGCGGGGCTTTTTCCGCTCCTCGGCGCAGGCATTCGGCCGCTGCTGCTGGCCGCGCTGCTCGGCCTTTCCGCCGGTTCGCCCGCGCTGATGCTCTTTCTGCCGCCGCAGGAGCTTGAAACGCCCGCGCCCGTGCCGAAGGCCGGTTTCTTCGCGCTGCGCGTCGTTCTCGGCGGCCTGTTCGGCGTGCTGACGCTGGCCGCGCTGTCCCTGTGCAACCCCTATGAGCTCCTGCGCGATCAGCACGTTTGGGGCGCGAGGATGACGATTCTCTCCAGCGCGCGCCCGCGCGAGGGCCTGGTGCAGGCGCTGCTGACGCTCGCCCAGCTCTTCGCCCTGCTGATCGGCGCGGTTTCCATGCTCTGCGCCGCCGCGCAGGCGCTCGGGCGCGCCTTTGCCAAGATTCAGCCGCTCAGCCTGTGGCTCTGCGCGCTGGGGGCGCTGGGGCTGCTGCTGGCCGCCGCGTTTTTCGGCATGGACGTGCTGCTGTGCGTGTCGCCGCTGCTGCTGCTCCCCGAAGGGATTCTGCTCGTTTGGTCGTTTGTGAAGAGGTGACCATCCTTTGAAAAAATTCGGGCTGATGCTGCTCATGCTTCTCCTGCTGCTGAGCGGCTGCACCGGCGGGCAGGAGATCGAAAGCGGGCTGTTCGTCATCGCCATGGCGGTGGACGCCGCGCCGGAGGGCAACCTGACCGTCACCGTCAAGGCGCTTTCCGGCGCGAAGGACGGCGCATCGGGCGCATCGGGCGCATCGGGCGGCGAGAGCGCATCCGATTCAGAAGCCGGGCTCGAAAAGACCGAACCGGGCTATATCGTGCTCAGCGCCACCGCGCCGAGCTGCCTGCGCGCGCTAGGGCTGCTGGGCGCGACCACGCCGCGCACGGTCAATCTCTCCCAGCTTCGGGAGATTGTCGTCAGCCAGACCCTCGCCGAAACGGACGCCACGCTCTCCATCCTCAAGGAGATCCGCGCGATTTACCGCGCCAACGGCGAGGCCGTCGTCGTCGTCACGCCGGATCAGGCGGGCGATTTCATCCGCAGACAGCGCGCCGTGCTCGGCCTGCGCCTGTCCAAATACCTCGAGGTGCTCTTTGAGCACTACGAACAGCTCGACGTCATTCCGCCCAGCCCGAGCCTCTCCGCCGTCATCGCCGCGATGGAATCCGGCACGGCCGACGCGGCGGCCGTCTATGCCGCCGGGAACGACTTTCAAAACACCCTCCTGCTGCAAAGTGAATCCGACCTCGACCGCCTGCCCGGCCATCTGCCCCGAACCGCCCCCGCGCCGAACGAATACATGGGCGCGGCGCTGTTTTCCGGCCCGCGCATGACCGGCACGCTCACCGGCAACGAGGTCAGCCTGCTCTGCCTGATGACGGGCAAGGCCAGCAAGCGCGTTTCCGTCATCGACGGCGCGCAGTATAAAACCCGGCTGCAAACCCGCGTCAAGCGCCGGATCGACCCGGACGGCACGCTCTTCGTCGCCCTGCGTCTGACGCTCACCCTCTCCGCCGGACAGCAGCAGCGCACCGGGGAGGAAATCGCCGCCTCGCTCGCGCAGGACTGCGTCCGCGTGCTGCACAAGCTCCAAGCCGCCTCCTGCGACGCGGTCGGCTTTGGCCGGATTCAGATCCGCCGCTATGCCGATATCCCCGCGTGGGAGCGCTCCGGCTGGGCGGCGCAATACAAGTCCCGCCCCGTCCGCGTGAGCGCGGAGATAAAAATCCTGCAATAGCGCCGGGGCAAACAGGATTTTTCGTTTCGGCAGAGAAACCTTTCTTCATCATTCAGACTGTAGACAAAAAGCTATTCTCTCCCCCCGAAGGGGGAGAATAGCCCTTTCCGCAAATGAAAGAATCGCTGAATTTCCTGATTTTGCTATTCAAGTCAAGTTTGCTTATGTCAACAAGCTGCTTCATCATTTTCCCATACCGAAACAGAAAGCGTGAATGCCATGAATTTTTTGAGCGAAGCCCAATCCCTCGAAGGCGAAATGCGCGCCTTTTTCGAGGATCTCCACCGCCATCCCGAACCTTCCCACTTTGAAAACCGAACCAATCAGCGCGTTCGCGAGCAGCTCCGCGCGCACCAGATCGACATGCTCTGCCCGAAGGACAACATCACCATCGCCGTCATCCGCGGCGCGAAACCCGGCAAGACCGTCGGCCTGCGCTTTGACACCGACGCGCTGCAAATGCAGGAGCTTTGCGACGTGCCCTATAAATCCGAAACGGACGGCCTGATGCACGGCTGCGGCCACGACGCACACACCACCTGCGGCGTGTTCGTCGCCCGCCTGCTAAAGGCGCACGCCGACGCGCTTTGCGGCACGTATAAAATCATCTTTCAGCCCGCCGAGGAGGGCGAGCACGGCGCGGACGAGGTGATTGCCACCGGGCTGGTCAGCGATGTGGACGCCTTCTACGGCCTGCACGTCTGGAGCCTGTATCCGACCGGCACGCTGCACGCCACGCCCGGCGGCATCTGGGCCGAGCCGGACATGTTCAAGGTTACCATCCACGGCAAGGGCGGCCACGGCGCGACGCCGGAGGTCTGCGTGGACGCGATCACCGCGGGCGCGGCGGTCGTGCAGTCCCTGCAAACCATCGTCTCCCGCTTCATCTCCCCGATGGACAGCGTGGTGGTCACCGTCGGCTCGTTCCACGCGGGCACGCGCTGCAACATCATCGCGCAGGACGCGGTGCTGGAAGGCACGCTGCGCGCGTTTGACGACGACGTGCACCGCCGCCTGCTCGAGCACTTCCGGCGCATCATCACCGACGTGAGCGCCGCCTACGGCTGCACCGCCGAAATCGAGATCAACGAGGTCGCCGGCGTGGTCGTCAACGACGAGGCGCTCTGCCGCATCGCCAACGAATGTGCCGCCGAGCTGGTTCCGCCCGACAGGATTCAGCCGCAGCACCCCTGCATGCTCGGCGACGATTTCGCGTCCTACCGCGCCATCGCCCCGAGCTGCTTCGTGCAGGTCGGCATGCTCGCGCCGGAAAAGGATTGCCGCTACGCGCATCACCACGGCATGTTCAAGGTGGACGAGGACGTTCTGCCGCTTTGCGCCGCATGGATGGCCGCCATGGCCGCCCGCGCTGCGTCGCGCTGATTTATCCACAGGCTTGTGGAAAATCCGCCCTAATTTTCCCCGTTTGACCGCATCGAAATTACGATTTTTTAACGCAAATTGAAAAGGGGTTTTTCATTTCACGGCGAAAGAATACACTAGTCACAGCCGGAAGGCCGCTATTTTGCCGGGAGGAACGCACCGCATGAATCCGAAACCATCCAAGCGTCAGCGCTTTAAAAACTTCATTCTCCGCCGCAAGCTGAACACGCTGGGGCTGCTCGTCATCACCCTGATGAGCGGCCTGATTACCATTGCGTGCGCCGTTCGCGGCTTCTCGCACACCGATATCCTGATCTTCGTCACCGCGCTGCTGGTCATCCTCTGCTTTGTGCAGAAGGTCAAGCTCAGAAAGAGCTTCCGCACCCTGCCGCACCACTTCAAATCCGCCCAGCGCATCCACAGCCGCGAAAACGACACGGAAACGCCGGAGGCGTGATTTTTCCACAAAACATCCGGTTTTTGTGGATAAAACCGATTCGTTTCAAAACAACGCACAGTAAAACCGCAGCAGCGCCCGGTTCTCCGCCGGGCGCTGCTGCGGTTTATCGTCTTTTTGTTCCCTGCCGCTCCAGCGCCAGCAGGCGGATTTTCCTGTCCACGCCCCCGGCGTATCCCGTCAGGCTTCCGTCTGCGCCGATCACCCGATGGCACGGCACGATGATGGAAATCGGGTTTCGCCCGACCGCGCCGCCGACAGCCCGCGCGCTCGCGCCGTCGCCCAGCAGCGCGCCGTATGTCGTCGTCTGCCCGTATGGGATTTCGAGCAGGCGCGCCCACACGCGCAGCCGGAACGCCGAGCCGATCAGGTGTAGCGGCGGGGGGAAATCCGGCTGTCCGCCCGAAAAGTAGTCGTCCAGCCAGCGCGCCGTCTCGTCAAGAATCGGCGTGCGCTTTTCCTCGCGCGCCTCCGGCAGATTCGCCGCGAAATGCCTTGCGCCGTCAAACCAGAGCCCGATCAGCCCCTGCTCGCCGGCGGCGAGCAGAAGGCCGCCGAGGGGCGAGGCGTAACGCTGCATGAAAACCATAGCTGAACCTCCTGCCCGCTCAAATCGCCTTCGGCAGATTCCACCTGAACACTGTCGCCAGGATACGCACCGCCGTGGTGATCATCATTCCCAGCCCGTAGGCCATGATTTCGCCCACCCCGGCGCGCAGCAGCAGCGCATACCCCAGCGCGCCGAGAATCGCCGCGACGGCATACACGCGCTTTTTGAGCACGAACGGCATTTCCCGCAGCAGCACGTCGCGCAGCATGCCGCCGCCGATGGCCGTCGTCGCGCCGAGGAACGTGGTCAGGAACATGTTATCCGCAAACCCGGCCTCCATGCCGATGCGCGCGCCGGAGACGGCGAACACGCCCAGCCCGACGGCGTCAAAGACGTTGTTGATCTGCTCGATCATCTTTTCGCGGGCGACATAGCGCTCCTTGTATACCCGCGCGATGACGAACACGACGAGCGCGCACAGGCAGGCCAGCAGCACATAGTGGAAATTGGTGAACATGCGCGGCGGAAAATAGCCGATGAGCACGTCGCGCAGCGTGCCGCCGCCCAGCGCGGTGAACACCGCCATCAGCAGCACGCCGAAAATATCCGTTCCCCGATCCACCGCGACCATCGCGCCGGACACGGCAAAGGCCGCCGTTCCGACGGCCTCGCAAAAGCTGAAAATTCCGTTGATATCGGTCATTGTCTTTTCCTCAAAACATTCTGAACGGCTTCTTCGGCGGTTTCGCCCGTCAGCGCGCGCCGCCGCGCCGCCGCGAGCGCCTCGGCCAGTTGAGGCCCCGGCTCCATGCCCGCCGCGAGCAGCATGCCGCCGTCGGGCAGGCCGCGCGCCGCCGTCTCCTCGTAAACCCGGACGCGCCCGGTCAGAAACGCTGCTTCGCCGTCCGCGCCGCCGCTCGCGCTGCCCTTGCCCATCGTATCGCAGACGGCCAGCAGCGCCAAATCATTCGGGCAGACGGATTCGTCAAACAGCAGGTTCGTCTCGCCCGTCTCCGCCTGCCTGTAATGGCAGACATGCGCGCGCATGTGCAGGCGGCACATGTTTTCGCAATACGCGATGATCTCGCGGTTCACGCCGAGCCGCCCCAGCATGGCGCGCGTCAGCGGTACGCCGGTGTTTTCGTGGCCGCATGCATGCCATTCGCCGTCCTCGCCCCGCGCGGTGGAGACGGCCTTGCCCAGATCGTGGGTCAGCGCCGAGAAGACGAACGCCTCCGGCCGCAACGCCCGCGCTTTTTTCTGCGCGGCGGCATGCAGCACCAGCATGCTGTGCGTGTATGCGTCGCCCTCCGGGTGATAGCGCGGCGGCTGGGGCACGCCGATGAGCGCCGCCAGCTCGCCAAACCACGGTCTGAGCGCGTCCACCCGGCGGAGCACGTCAAAAAACACATCCGGCGCGTCGCTCGCCATGGCCTTTTTCATTTCGCCCAGCACGCGCGCGGGGGAGAGCGCGTCCGTCTTCATCGTCCGCATCTTTTCAAGCGTCTTTGCATCCGGCGACAGGCGAAACCGCGCCGCAAACTGCGCGCCCCGCAGCACGCGGAGCGGATCTTCGGCAAAGCCGTCCCCCGGCACGGCGCGCAATACGCCCCGGCGCAGATCGGCCTGCCCGCCGAAGGGATCGACGATTTCCCCGGTCAGCGCATCCCGCAAAATCGCGTTGACGGTAAAATCCCGCCGCGCCGCCGCGCGCGCAAAGGGGATCGCCGGATCGAGCCGCACGTCAAAATCGCCGTGCTTCGGCCCGGTTCGCCGCTCCAGCCTCGGCACGGCCAGATCAATCCCCGCGTCCTTGAGGGAAAAAATGCCGTATCGTGCGCCGCTTTCGTCCACCTCGCCGAATTCCGCGGCCAGACTGCGCAGCGCCTGCGGCGCAAGGCCGTATACCTCGCAGTCGATATCCGCGCTCTCGCGCCCCGTCAGCGCGTCGCGCACACAGCCGCCGACCAGCATGGCGCGGCCGCCGAGCGCCTTTGCCCGCAGCGCGATTCCCCGAATCGTTTCCTGCTGAATTTCCTTCGTCATACGGTCCTCTCCGTCGCTTTGGGGCGGCGCGCCGGCCGCCCGGTCATTCCAGCGCGCCCTGATCGCCCCGCGCGTAGGCGGCGGTGAGCACGTCGTTCATCGCGATGTGCACCGGCTTTTTTCGCCCCGCGAGCACCGCGTCAAACCCGTCCGCATCCAGATGCGTCACGCGCAGGTTGACCTTTTTCATCTGCCTGTCCGTCATCAGCACGACGCAGATTTTGCAGTCCCGCTCCAGCGAGTATTGTAAAAATCGCTCCGTCACGGCGTCTCTCTCCATCCCGCGTCGTAAATGCGCACATCGTCGTTGGCATAGATCAGTTCATATGCTTCATCCAGCGCGTAAAGATCCACGTCGAACTCCGCGCGCTCGTAATCGCTCACGTAGATGTAATGCACATTGTACGTTTCCAGCACATCGGCGTTCTCGCGCGGGTTTTCATAAAAGCGCCTGCAATCCGCCGATTGCTGCGAATAATCCAGCCCGTGGAAGAAGACGTACAAATCGCTGCCGCAGATAATCTGCCGCCCCGCCAGCGAGCAGACGGGGTTGATGTGCTGCTGCCCGGTCAGAAATACGTCGTCGCGGTCGGTGTTTTCCCGAATCCAGTCGCCCGCCGCAACCGCGTTGGCGGAAAAGAGCTGATAGCCGGAAACCGCCTCGCGCCCCAGCGAAAGCGCGCCGGAAAACACGCTCGCCCACAGAAACAGCCCGCAGAGCAGCGCGCGCCCCGGCAGACCGGCCAGCCGCTGCATGAGCATCGAGCCGTAATCCGCCGCGAGGATCATGGCGAACATGAACCAGATATAAAACAGCTTGTTGTTGTCGTATTCGTTCGGCTGAAAGAGGATCGTCTCGGCGACGGCGTAGATCGCCGTCATGCCCAGCACGATATCCAGATTCCCCCGCTTTCGCGCGCACAGGCACGCGCAGACCGTCAGAATGAACGGCAGACCCGCGTTTTTCACCCAGAACCAGAAATAGCCGTCCTTGAGGCCGCGCCCGCCGCTGTTGTTGACCCAGTTGAACTGGAACCTCAGCGCGCCGCCCTCCAGCGTCTGCCGGACGGCGTTGCCCACGAGCTGCGGCAGCGCCAGCGCCAGCACGACGGCCAGATACAGCCCCGCGCGCAGCAGGACGCCGCACCGCTCCTCCCTGTGCTCGATGAGGTTGCCGAGCAGGTAGCCGCCGGAAAACAGCGCGAGCGCCAGAAACGTGTGCGTATGCACCAGCGGCAGCGCGGCGGCCCAGAGCGCCAGCAGCGCCGTCTGCCGATAGGATTTCTCCCGGACGGAGGAAATCAGCAGATACAGCGCCGGAATCCCCATCGCCCAGCCGCCCAGCAGCGCGCGCTGGGGGAGCATCAGATCCGCGATGACGTTTGAAAAGCGCAGGTTGAGATCGGGCTGGTTCGCCGGGGTCTTGTAATACCCGGTGAAAATCTCCCTGACGCGGGCAAAGTGATCCGCGAACGCCAGATCAAAGTCATACAGAAAGCCGAGGCCGCCGTTGAAAAAGAACAGCAGCGCCGCCACCGCGACCGCCTTGTGCCGCCCGCCGAGAATCTGCTGCGCCAGGAGCATGTAGCCCGCGTAGGTCAGCGCCATCAGCAGCGTGCCCGGCACGACGAGCGACAGGTTCAGCGGCATGCCGAGCATATAAAACGTCGTGCTCAGCGCGTCGGTCAGATACGGATAGGCGAGGCTCGTCCCCGCCAGCAGGCTGTAGCTCGGCGGAAAGCGCATGTTTTTAAGCGACGTGACAAACGACAGGTGCATGCACAAATCGCCGTATGTCGCCTGCCCGCACCAGAGCGAGCCGTCCGAGGCGGGCATGATGTTGTGCGTATATTGCAGATAGGCCGAAAGCGCCGTCAGCGGAATCCCCACGGCGGCCATCACGGCCATCTGCCGCCTGTCCGCCGCGCTCATCCCGCAGAGCGGCGCTTTTTCCCGCGCGGCATAACAAAGCGCCGCCAGCAGCAGCGCCGCGGCGACGGCCGCGATATGCGCGGCGACGGTGAAATCCAGCGCGTTGGCGCACAGCGCCGGGAGCCCCATCTCCATCAGCACGCCCAGCGACACGCCCAGCCACGCCCGAACGAGCGGGCTTTTCCGCGGCATGAGCCAGCGGATCATCTGCGCGCCCAGAAAACAGAACGAAAGGGTATAAGCGATTGCGATCATGGTTCCTCACTGCACCTGTTTGGTGGAATCATCCGTAATGACGGTGAAGCCCGCCTGCCTGCGGCGGCGGTGGCCGCCCGTCTCCGGGGGCTTGGGCGCGGGCTTGACGACCGGCATGCGGCGCGTCTGCCCCAGCGCGTCGGCAAAATCGCCCTCGGGCGCGGCCTCGGTCTGCCGCTGCGCGTCGCGCTGCATGGCCACCAGATCATCCACCGCCTGACGGCGGCGCTGCTTTTCGCTCTTTTCCGCGCGGATGCGGCGTGCGGCGGCCTCCGTGCAGATGGCCTGCCCGATGAGCTGCAAATACATGCGCCGCGCGCTGAGCGCCAGCAGCGCATCCGTCGCGACCGCCAGCGCGAGCAGCAGCGGCACGGCGGGCAGCCACATCATGCCCAGATACACCGCCAGCGCAAGCAGCAGCAGCGTGCCGACCGCGCCCATGACGAAATAAGCGTTTCTTGTCCTCTTCGCCTGCCTGCGAAGCGCAATGGCCGTCCTGTTGGTCAGCCGAATCGCGTTGCTTTCCATAAACGGGCCTCCGTTATGCTCCAAGGATGGAGAGAATCAGCTTGCTGTCAAACAGCGGCGCAAGGCGCGACGCATTCAAAATGTCCGTGAGCTGCTGCACCGGCACGACCGCCTGAATGATCGGCACGAGCGCAAAGAGGATGAACAGCAGCAGCACGCCGCGCGCCAGCCCGAACACGCCGCCCATCAGCGCGTCCAGATGGCGCAGCACCGGCAGCTCGAACACATAGCAAATCAGGTGGATGACGAACGTCGCGACGATATAGCAGCCCAGAAAGCAGATCAGAAAGCTGAGGATCGAGAGCGAAACGTTGACGATCGTCTGGCTCAGCAGCGTGGCCATCGTGGTCGCGCCCGGCGCGGTGTTGACCGCGTTGATGAACGCCGCCTGAAACTGCTCGGGGAGCTGCGCGCCGGCCATGATCTGCGTCAGCGCGCCCTGCGTCACCTGCGACACGGTAAGCAGGGAGAGATCCAGATCCTTGATGCGGCTGCCCGCGTCGGTGTAATACATCAGCGTATTGACCAGCGTGTCGTTGCCCTGGAGCCACGCCGCCAGCGACGGGCTGACGGCGAAGGCCGCCGCCGCCGCGCCGATGAGCGCCGCCACGCTGAGCACCCCGCTGATAAAGCCGCGGTACAGGCCGAAGATCAGGCTGACCCCCAGCACCGCCAGAATCAGAATGTCGATGATGTTCATGGTTCTTCCTCCCTTAGGTCGGCAGCTCGACGACGTAGATTTCCGAGCCGGAGGCAACCACCGCGCGGTTGTCGTTCATCATGCCCAGCACGGCCGTCACGTTGATGGGCAGGGCATAGGTGCGGAAGGTCGTATCGCCGAAGCTGCACGCATAGACCGCGTTCTGCGAGAAGCCGTAAACCGACTTCGTGCCCAGCTTCGCGGCGATGCAGGCGCTGGGCAGGTGGATCACGCGGTCGATGCCGCCGTACACCAGACGCACGTTCGCGATGCTGATGCCCTCGCTCTGCTCCTGCGCGGGCACCAGGAGCTGATAGACCGTATTGCCGCTGCGGCTGACGTCCTCGACCGTGTAGCCGTAGATCAGCGTCGGGCTGCTCGCCTCCAGCGCGCGGTAGCTGTAATGCAGAATCTGGCGGGTGGTGACGACGTTGAGCGTGCCGTTGTCATCGTAGATCGAATAGGCGATGTGCTCGCCGATGGAGCTTTTGCCGGTGGAGAGCTTGCCGGGCTGGAAGGTTTGCAGCTCGGTGGAGAGCACCGTGCCGGTGGTGTTGAGCCCCAGCATCCACATCAGCTCGGTGGGCTGCGTGTTGTTGGCCGTGGAGGCCATGAAGAAGCCGATATCCAGCAGCGTCTGGTTGGATACCGTGATGTTGTCTACGATCTGGCCGCTGCTGTTGATGACGGAAACCACGCCGTTGTCCGCCTCGCCGACGAACACCGCCACATACTCGTCGCCTGCGCTGGCGAACTGAACGGTGTCGCTCATCTTGTTGTTGTAGATGAGGCGGCCCCTGTTGTTGAGGATGTACAGGTCGTTGCCCGACCATGCGACGATGCGCTTTTCGGTCGCGTCGTAGTCGGCGTTGGTGCCGATCTGATAGCTCCACTCGTTGCCGCCGGTCGCCGCGACGCAGTGCAGCGTCGTGCCGTCATAAAAAATCACGCTGTCGCCGAAGGGCGACACGTTTTGGCTGAGCGTCGCGCCGATGCGCGTCACGCGGCCGACGCCCTCGCGCGTCGAGCCAGTCAGCGCATAGATGACGCACACGATCAGCACCCCGATGAGCGCGAAGATCAGGATCGCCATGCGGATTCTGCTCTGTATGGTGTTCTTCTTTTTATTTTTCTTCTTTTTTTGATCGTCATTCATCCCGTAGGCGTTAAACGTGGCGTTTGCGCCGGTGAGATAGGTGACGCGCCGATTTTTTCGATCCATGTCAGCATCCTTTCACGAAAGGAGAACGCCGGGCTGCCGCCCGAACTGTTTTTTTGGGCAGGCCCCGCCGTATTTTCCGCTTTTCCACTTTTGGAAAACCCACAGCGGCGCGCGCGTTTTCTTTTGGGCATTTTACGCCCTAAAAGCCAAAACCCAAAAGACTTTTGGCGCGCGTCCCGTTCTCCGGCCGCGGCCGCCGTTTTTGGGTTTTCCTCGGCTTCTCCGCAAGTTATCAACAGACTTATCCACACTTCTGTGGATATTGTGGATAAATTGTGGACGAGTGTGGATAACTCGGGGATAAGTCCGTTTTTTGCTGTTTTTACACGATTTTGGGCGATTCCCCAAAAGTCGCTCATTCCCGCGTCAGCACGCCGTTTTCCACGCGATAGACCGCGCCCTGCCGCGCGCCAGCCAGATCGGAGAGATCCGTGCAGGTCACAAACGTCTGCACCCGGTCGATCCGCTCGATGAGCTGCCGCCTGCGGCTGGGATCCAGCTCGCTCATCACGTCGTCCAGCATCAGAATCGGCGCTTCGCCGCTTTCCGCGCCGGCCAGCTCGAGCTGCGCCAGCTTGAGGGAGAGCACCGCGCTGCGCTGCTGCCCCTGCGAGGCGAACGTGCGCGCCTCTTTGCCGTCGATGGTGATGGCAATATCGTCCCGGTGAATGCCCACGGTCGTCGTCATCCGCCGAAGATCCTCGCTCCGCGCCCGCGAAAGCCTCGCCAAAAGCGCCTCGTAGGCGTCCGGCGCGTCCGCGACCTGCGAAACATAGCGCAATCGCAGCTCCTCACGCCCGCCGGTCAGCGACAGATGCGCCGCGCACGCAAGCTCGTCGAGCCTGCCCACTGCCTCGCGCCGGTTTTCACAGATCACCGCGCCCACGCGCGCGAGCTGCTCGTCCCACATGTCCAGCGTCGGCAGCAGCGACGGGTTTCTCGCGATGTCCTTGAGCAGCGCGTTGCGCTGGTTGAGCGTGCGCACGGCGCGCTGAAGCGCGTAAAAATACGCCGGCCGGAGCTGCGAGAGCTGCATATCCATAAACCGCCGCCGCTCCGCCGGCCCGTCCTTGACGATTTGCAGGTCTTCCGGCGAAAACAGCACGCCGCAGACGTGGCCGAGCAGCTCGCCGATGCGTTCCGCCTGCCTTAGGCCGATGCGCACGGTCTTTTTCTTCCGCTGGGTGCGGCTGAGCACCACGGCAACCTCGTGCGTGCCGTCCCGCTGCGCGGTTTTGACCGTCACGCGCGCGCTGTCCCGCCCCCACTGGATGAGCTCCTCATCGCGGGAGGTTCGGTGGCTTTTGCCCAGACAGCACAGGTGCAGCGCCTCCAGGACGTTTGTTTTTCCCTGCGCGTTCGGGCCGGTGAACACGGTCACGCCCGCGTCCGGCTCGATGAGCGCGCGTTCGTAATTCCTGAAATGGCTCAGGCTGAGCGACGTCACCCGCATCGGCGCTTATGCGTTGAACACGCGAACCGGGAGCACCAGATACAGATAGCTGTCCCCCTCCACCGGGCAGACCACGCATGGGCTGACGTTGGAGTTGAAGCGCATCACAATCCGGTCGTCGGAAAGCGCCTTGAGCACGTCGGTGATGTAGCGCACGTTGAAGGCGATCGTCAGATCCTTGCCCTCGGTGATGACCTGCATCTTTTCCTCCATGTCGCCCGTCTCCGAGTTGGAGCTGACCTCCAGCGTCTCGCCGTCGAGCTTGAAGCAGACCAGGTTCGATTTGCCCTCGCGGGCGATCAGGCTCGCGCGGTCGATGGCGCTGCCCAGCTCGGCGCGCTCGACCGTCACGCGGGTCTGCCATTCCTCCGGCAGAATCTGGCGGTAGCGGATAAATTCGCCCTCCAGCAGGCGCGCGACCACGCGGGTCTGGCCGATGTTCATGCGCACGTGGCTCTTGGTGAAGCACAGGGAGACGGGTTCCTCCGTATCCGCCAAAATCTTCGCAATGTCGCCCAAAACGCGGCCGCCGACGACGGCGCTGACCGGGGCGGACGGGCCGGCGACGTTCTCCTTGCGCAGCGCGAGGCGGAAGCCGTCCAGCGCGACGACGCGCATTTCGCTGGCGTTGATTTCCATCAGGCAGCCGGTCAAAATCGGACGGCTCTCATCCTGCGCGATGGCGAACAGGGTGCGGCCGATCATATCCTTGAGCGTGTTTTGGGGGAGCTCGAAGCACTCGCCCTCGACCTGCGGCAGCTCCGGGTATTCCACCGGGTCAAAGCCGTTGATCGTGGTGCGGACGCTCGCGCAGCGGATCGTCGCCTGCATCCGCTCGCCGATGGCGATGTCGCACGGGCCGCCCGGCAGCTTGCGGATGATTTCGCAGAGCAGCTTGCCCGGCAGAACGGCGCGGCCTTCCTCGCTGAACGTCGCGGGCAGCAGGGTTTCGATGCCCAGCGCCAGATCGGTGCAGGTGAGGCGGAGCCCTTCGTCGCAGGACTCAAACAGGATGCCTTCCAAAATCGGCTTGGTGGAGCGCACGGCCAGCGCGCGGCTGACGATGGAGAGGGCGGTATTCAGTTCGTTGGTATCGCAGATAAAACGCATTTTTGACAACCTCCATGGGGTAGTAGCTGTATATACGTTCAGCAGCAGGAGCCGTAGAGCGGTGGATAACCGGGATAAGTGCCAAAAAGCCATACGCGGCCTGCCTTTTTTGCTGTGGATAACACTGAATAAAGCCCAAAACTATCGGCGGATTTATCCACAACGCTGTGCACAACTCGGCTCCGTCTGCCCAAAAGGGCGCTGAAACGGTATAAAAGGGCAAATTCACACCTATTCAGTATTCGCGCTGTCGGGGAAAAATCCTTCCGACGGAGGGCAAGACTTTGCCGCGCGCGTAAAAATTGAACGCGCCGCCGAACAGGGTTGAGAAAAAAGGTCGGATATGATAAACTGATAATGAAAGCGTATGTTTGATAAGCGGTGCACTTCAAAACGCAACCTCAAATAAAATTCGAATCCCCATTTTGTCAGAAGAGAAGGAAAGGCGAGAGCAATGGAAACAGTCAGAAAAACGCGGAAGCTCCCGGAGCAGGTGGCCGACAAGCTGCGGGAAATGATCATACAGGAATCGCTCAAGACGGGCGCGAAGCTCCCGGCTGAGGCGGAATTGATGGAGCGCTTCGGGGTCAGCCGCTCGACGGTGCGCGAGGCGGTCAAAATTTTGCAGACGGAGCATATCGTCGATATCCGGCAGGGGCAGGGCACGTTTTTGTGCGCCATGCCGGGGCTGGCGAGCGACCCGCTGGGGCTGCGCTTCGCCGATCAGGAGGAGCTGATCGCCCAACTGCTGGAGACGCGGCTGCTGATCGAGCCGAACGTCGCGGCGCTGGCGGCCGTCCGGCGGCAGGAAAAGCAGCTCGTCGCGATGAAGACCCTGCTGGATAAGATGGATAACGCCTATCTGCACGGCGAGGATTACACGCCGTATGATTTCGAGTTCCACAGCATGATCGCCCAATGCACCGGCAACGACGTGATGATGCGCCTGCTGCCGACGATTCACGAATCCATTCAGGCGGGCTATCACCACACCCGCCGCGTGGAGGGCAGCTATCAGCGCGCGAGCCAGTGCCATTTGGAGATGTACCGCGGGATTCTGGAGCACGACAGCGAGCGCGCGCGGCAGGCGGCGCAGCGGCACATGATGCAGACGATGCACGACTCCGGCGTGGAGGTTCCCTCGGTGCTGGTGAAATAATGGAAACGATCAAAATCATCGCCCGAATCCGCAGCGACTTTCCGCAGAAATTCGGTATTCCCCGCCAGAGCGGCGTCGTGCCGGAAACGCGCGCGGAAATCGTGTTCGAAAAGCCCTATCAAAACCCGGACGCGCTGCGCGGCGTCGAGGGCTTTTCGCATCTGTGGCTGATCTGGGGCTTTTCCGCCTGCGAGCGGGATGAGTGGTCGCCGACGGTGCGCCCGCCGAGGCTAGGCGGCAACGCGCGCATGGGCGTGTTCGCCACGCGGTCGCCGTTTCGCCCCAATCCCATCGGGCTGTCGTCCGTGACGCTTGAGGAAGTGCGGCTGCACACCCCGGAGGGACCGGTGCTCGTCGTCGGCGGCGCGGATCTGATGGACGGAACGCCGATTTATGATATCAAGCCCTATCTGCCGTATGCCGACTGCCACCCGGAGGCGACGGGCGGCTTTGCGGAGGAAAAGCGGCATTACGCGCTGGCGGTCGATTTTCCGGCGGCGCTGGAGGCGCGGATCGACCCGGCGCACCGGGCGGCGCTGCGCGGCGTGCTGGCGCACGACCCGAGACCCTCGTACCAGAGCGACCCTGAGCGCATGTACGGCGTGGCCTTCGCGGGGAAGAACGTCAAATTTACCGTCGAGGACGGCGTGCTGACGGTGCGGAAAATCGAGAAAATATAATATAAAGAACGAGGCTGTTAAGCTAACAAAACCGATATTTCAAGGAAAACTAAGAGTTTTTGCCCGAAGGTTTCCAAAGGGCGATGCGCCAAACTGGCGCCGTAAACGCTCGGAAAGCCCTTTGGTGGGGCGATGGGGCAAAGCCCCATATTCTGAAAATGCTTAGTTTTTGATTCTTGAAATATCTGGATTGAGCTTGACAGCCTCGTTTTATGTCGGCGCGTATGAAATCAGGAATTTTCGTCGTCCTTCAATAAATCCTTCAGCTTCTGATCCGGCGCGGAGGCTTCGTCCTCCGGCAGATGCAGGTCGATGTGGTCGCCGGGCTGCTCCAGCGCGACGATGCGCGTCTGCGGGGTTTCCCCGGTGACGGCAAAGCGCAGCGCGACGTCCGGCCGCCCCTGAAAGTGCATCGGGATAAAGACCTTGGGCTTGACAGTCATGATGAAATAGCCCGCGCCCGCGTCGTACATGCTGCCCTGACGGGGATCGACCGGGAAAAACGCCACGTCGATCTTCTGCTTGGGAATCGGCGCGACGCAGTCGTAGAACGCGCGCTCGGCGGATTCGATTTCCGTGACGGAGGATTCGTCCCGCCAGTGCCACAGGTTCAGGTCGCCCGCGTGGAACAGCGTGACGCCCGCAAAATCGACGCAGAACGAAACGCCATCGTCCGTCGAGCCGTAGGCGTTCACCGTCAGCGCGCCGAATGTGCGCGCCTCGCCGGGGGACATGCGCACGCCCTTGTAGGGCTGCGGAATGTCAAACCCGAGGATATAGGTCGCGTTTTCGCCGCACAGATCGTAGATCGCCGGGGAAAAGTGATCGTCGTGGTGATGGCTGACAAACACATACAGCTTTTCAAACGCCGCGAGCGCCGCCGGATCGGGCAGAGCGCGCCGATCCGGGCCGGATTCGCTGGCGTCAAAGAGCAGGCCGGTGCCGCCGAGCGAAACGAGGAAGCCGCTTCCCCCTAAATAGTCAATCGCGATATCCTTCATATCGATGCGCTCCTTTCCGTATATTCGCTCCTTTCATTTTATCCATTTTTTTCCACTTGTCAATCTTTTTCACCGCTCTTTCTCCACCGATGCTCCATTAAGGCGGCAAAAACGGTTTGAAACGGGAATGGCTGCACCACTTTCTGTCAAAATTCGTCATAAAGTGTCGGAAATCGTGATTCGCGCGCACCCCGCCGCGTCCGGCGCGGCGGATGGGAGCGTTTGAAAATTGTCAGGCAAATTGTGTTTTTCGCCATGTTGACCGCGCCGAGATTTGGCGCATTTAACGTTGACACATTTTGCCGCCCTCCGTATAATAACTCACAGTGTTAGCAAAAGGAGGGATTCTGTGACAGGTAACGCCGCGCTGACGGAAGAAATGACGCGCCTGCTGGATGAACACCCGCGGGAGGCGCGGGAAAACCGTTTCAGCGCAAGCCTGTGCGGCGAAATGGCCGTGATGCGGCTTTTGCATAACGGGACAAAGAAAAAAATGACGGCGGGCGAGCTGAGCAGCAGGCTGAGCATGACCACCTCGCGCGTCGCCGCCGTGCTGGGCAGCCTTGAAAAGAAGGGGCTGCTCGAGCGCGAAAACGACGCGGTTGACCGCCGCCGCGTGCTCGTCTCCCTGACGCAGGCGGGCGAGGCGCTCTGCGAAAAGCGCAAAGCGCATTTTAAGAGCAAAATCGCGCTGCTGCTGTCCATGCTGGGCGACGACGCGCCCGAATTTGTGCGGCTGCTCGGGCGGGTGTTTGAAATCACGTCGTCCGATGCGTTCAGGCGGTGCGAGTGCATTGAAGAAGATCAGGAGGGATTCAATGGCTGAAACAAAACCGGCCGGCGCAAAAAAGCATATCACCGGCGCGCGCATTGCGCGGGAAATCAAACAGTATAAAAAGGACGCGCTGATTTCGCCGATGTATACCGTGTGCTGCGTCATTCTCGAAATTCTGATTCCGTATCTCACCGCGTCCATCATCGACAAGGGCATCGCCGTGGGAAACATGGCGCACGTCGCGAAGATCGGCGCGCTGATGGCGGTGATGGCGATTCTGGCGATGTTCTTCGGCGTTCGCGCGGGCGTGCACAGCGCGCGGGCGAGCACGGGGCTGGCGAGCAATCTGCGCGAATCCATGTTCGGGCGGATTCAGGCGTATTCCTTCTCCAACATCGACAAGTTCTCCACCGCAGGGCTTGTCACGCGCCTGACCACCGACGTCACCAACATCCAGAATGCCTTTCAGATGATTCTGCAAATCTGCACCCGCGCGCCGGTGACGCTGATCGTCGCGCTGTTCATGGCGTTTTCCATCAACGCGAAGCTCTCGCTCGTGTTTCTGGTCGCGATGGCGTTTCTGGGCGTGATGATCGTCGTGCTCATCCCCAAGGCGATGAAATATTTCAAGCTGATGTTCCGCAAGTACGACGCGGTGAACGGCGTGGTGCAGGAAAACGTCGGCGCGATCCGCGTGGTCAAGGCGTTTGTCCGCGAGGATTACGAGGATGAAAAATTCTCCGGCGCGGCGAACGCGCTGTTCAAAAATTCCATCTCCGCCGAGCGCATCATCTCGTTCTCCATGCCGATCATGCAGCTCACCGTCTACGCCTGTATTCTGTCCATCAGCTGGTTCGGCGCGAAGATGATCGTGGGGCAGACCGGCCTGACCACGGGCGAACTGACCAGCCTGCTCTCCTACGTGATGAACATCCTGATGAGCCTGATGATGCTCTCCATGGTCTTTGTCATGGTCACGCAGTCCGCCGCGGCGGCGCAGCGCATCGAGGAGGTGCTCGAGGAGCAGCCGGACATCACCAGCCCGGAAAACGCGGTCAAGACCGTGAAGGACGGCTCCGTTGATTTCAGTCACGTGACGTTCGCCTATCAGCAGCGCAGCGGCAAGCCGGTGCTCAGCGATATCGACCTGCACATCCGCTCCGGCGAGACGATCGGCGTGATGGGCGGCACGGGCTCCTCGAAGTCGAGCCTCGTCAGCCTCATCTCCCGCCTGTACGACGTGACGGCGGGCGAGGTGCGCGTCGGCGGCGTGGACGTGCGCAAATACGACGTGGAGAGCCTGCGCGACGCGGTTTCCGTCGTGCTGCAAAACAACGTGCTCTTCTCCGGCACGATTTACGATAACCTCCGCTGGGGCAATGAAAACGCGACGGACGAGCAATGCCGCGAGGCCTGCCGTCTGGCCTGCGCGGACGAATTTATCGAGCGATTCCCGGAAAAATACAACACCCGCATCGAGCGCGGCGGCACGAACGTATCCGGCGGCCAGAAGCAGCGCCTGTGCATCGCCCGCGCGCTGCTCAAAAACCCGAAGGTGCTCATTCTGGATGACTCCACCAGCGCCGTCGATACCGCGACGGACGCGAAGATTCGCGAGGCCATGCGCACCCACATCCCCGGCACGACCAAGATCATCATCGCGCAGCGCATTTCCTCCATTCAGGATGCGGATCGCGTGCTCGTGCTGGACAACGGCCGGGTCAATGCGTTTGATACCCCGGAGAATCTGCTGAAGACCAACGCGATCTATCAGGAGGTCTACAACAGTCAGGCCGGAAGCGGCAGCGGCGACTTTGACGAGGCCGCCATGAAGGGAGGCGACTGAGCATGATGGGACGAAACAGAAACGCCGGAAAGCCCGGCGCGAAGAACCCCGGCAAGACGTTTAAGCGCATCATGGCCGAGATCATGGGTCGATATAAGCCGCACTGCGTCGCGGTCGTGCTCTGCCTGATCGTCAGCGCGGTGGCCAACGTCTACGGCACGATGTTCATGCAGCGCCTGATCGACGATTACATCACCCCGATGATCGGCCGCCCCGACCCGGATTTCGGCCCGATGGGGCGCGCCGTGCTCGGCGTCGCGCTGGTGTACCTCCTCGGCGCGTTCAGCGCGTGGCTGTACAATTACCTGATGATCTTCGTCTCGCAGGGCACGCTCAAAAACCTGCGCGTCAAGCTCTTTTCCAAGATGGAGCGCCTGCCGATCAAGTATTTTGACACGCATGCCCACGGCGATATCATGAGCGTCTACACCAACGACATCGACACCATGCGGCAGATGATTTCCCAGTCCATGCCGCAGCTCATTTCCAGCGTCGTGACGATTGTGAGCATCGTGATCTCGATGATCATTCTCAACGTGCCGCTGCTGATCATCACGCTGTTCATGGTCGCCACGACGATGACGCTCTCCGTCAAGCGCATCAAGAGCGCCGGGCGCTTCTTCGTCGCCCAGCAGCAGGATCTGGGCAGGGTCAACGGCTATATCGAGGAGATGATGGACGGCCAGAAGGTCGTCAAGGTCTTCTGCCACGAGGAACAGAATTTCGCGGGCTTCAAGCAGCTCAACGATTCCCTCCGCGAGAGCGCCTACAACGCCAACCGCATCTCCAACACCATCATGCCGCTGACGATGGCGATGGGCAACCTGAGCTATGTGCTCTGCGCGGTGGTCGGCGGCCTGCTGGCCTCCGGCGGCTACCTCGGCCTGACCATCGGCACGCTGGTCTCCTTCCTGACGCTGAATAAGAGCTTTAACCAGCCGATCAATCAGGTCTCCCAGCAATCCAATTCCATCATCATGGCGCTGGCGGGCGCGGAGCGCGTCTTTGACCTGCTGGATGAAGCGCCCGAGGTGGATGATGGCTATGTCACCCTCGTCAACGCGAAGAAGGACGAAAACGGCGTCATCACCGAAAGCGACGGCCGCACCGGCCTCTGGGCGTGGAAGCACACGCACAAGGACACGGGCGAAACCGAGTATCGCGAGCTGAAGGGCGACATCGTGATGGATCACGTCGATTTCGGCTACAGCGACGACAAGATGGTGCTTCACGACATCAAGCTCTACGCCACGCCGGGGCAGAAGATCGCGTTCGTCGGCTCGACCGGCGCGGGCAAGACGACCATCACCAACCTGATTAACCGATTCTATGACATTCAGGATGGCAAGATCCGCTACGACGGCATCAACATCAACAAGATCAGGAAGGACGACCTGCGCCGCTCGCTGGGCATCGTGCTTCAGGATACGCACCTGTTCACCGGCACGGTGATGGAGAATATCCGCTACGGCCGTCTGGACGCGACGGACGAGGAATGTATCGAGGCCGCCAAGCTCGCCAACGCGGACGGCTTCATCACCCGCCTGCCGGACGGCTACAACACCATGCTCAAGGGCGACGGCGGCAACCTCTCGCAGGGGCAGCGTCAGCTTCTGGCCATCGCGCGCGCGGCGGTCGCCGATCCGCCCGTGCTGATTCTCGACGAGGCGACCAGCTCGATCGACACCCGCACCGAGGCGCTCGTTCAGGCCGGCATGGATTCCCTGATGAAGGGGCGCACCACGTTCGTCATCGCGCACCGCCTGTCCACCGTGCGCAACAGCGACTGCATCATGGTGCTCGAACAGGGGCGCATCATCGAGCGCGGCACGCACGACGAGCTGATCGCCCAGCGCGGCAAATATTACCAGCTCTACACCGGCGATTTCGAGGAAAACGATTGATAATGAGGCTGTTAAGCTAATAACACCGATATTTCAAAAATAAAAATAAGTATTTTCGCCCCGAAGGTTTCCAAAGGGCGACCGGAAAGCCCTTTGGTGGGGCGATGGGGCAAAGCCCCATATCCGAAATACATGGATATTTGCTTCTTGAAATGTTCGGTCTATGCTCAATAGCTTCTTTTGAACGGAAAAGAAGCCGAAGAACGCCTGAAAGGTGTCCCCTGTGTGAAAACGCGGGGGATTTTTTTCGTTCGCCGGGATAAATTTGACAGCCTCATGCGTTTCTATGGTATAATCGGAGGGAAGATTTTCCCGCCGAGGCCGTCTGCCCGGCGGCAGGCAGGAGGCTGGCACGATTGAATCAGGCTTGGTATCAGGTGGCGTCCATGGGCTTTGGGTATCTCAGCGCGGCGATCATCGCGCTGATCGTGCTGCTGGCCTTTCGGAAATACACGAAAGACCGCGCGCTCTGGCGGCGGGTCAAAAAGAACCTGCCGCGGACGGGCGCGGCGGGCCGCCTGATTGTGCTTTCTGCGGGGAACCGGCGGCTCCCGGCGGGAACGGAGCTGTGCGTGCCGTTTGAGGGGACGCTGGGCGGCTCGATGGGCTGCGACGTCTGTGTGCCGTATAAAAGGGTGCACATGCGCTCGGCGTTTTTCTGGGTCGAGGGCGAGGCGCTGCACCTCGTGCCGCTGCATAAGGACGGATTTCTGGCGGATGAAACGCCGATTGAACCGGGCGACGAGGCCATCATGCGCGACGGCGCGATGCTGCGCGTCGGCGAATTGAAGCTGGTGCTGCGGATGTATGACCGCGGCGAAGGCATTGCCGGCGCGGACGAGCCGTATGTGACCCGCGCCCGCCGCAGCAAGGCCGGACAGGGGCGCGGCGACGGGCTGGGCGCGCCGACGCGCGGCGCGATCCGCAGGGAGAAGAAGCGGATGAATCAGAGCGAAGCGGACGAGGACGAACGAGCCTCCGCCGCACAGAAGGATAAAAAGATGCGGAGGTGACGGCGTGGCTCCACGCAAGCGCGATGCGCAGATGCAGGAAGACGGGCAGACCGTCTATAAACCCGCAAAGAAAGCGAAAACCGTCGTGAAGGAAGAGCCGGAGGACAAAAAGCCCATCCGCCTCAAGCCGGCGCGGACGAAAACGGGCAGGCTCAAGCCCGAAGCGGCGAAAGAAGAAAAAAAGCCGCCCCGGCGCTATGAGCCGGAGCAGAAGCTGACCGGGCGGGAGAAAAAGGAAAAGGCGCGCGCCGCCGCCGTCGCCCGCGACCGGCGCAGGGCGGTCAGCCGCGCGGGGGACGGATGCGTGACGATGATCGCGCTGCTGACGGCGGTGTTCGAGGTGCTCGGGCTGCTGCTCTGCGCGGCCAAGGCGGAGGGCGCGTGGGATACGCAGGCGGTCAAGCTGTGCATGGTCATGGCGCCGCTGGGGCTGCTCACCACGCTGGCGCTGCCGCGGTTTCTGCCGATGGATTCGCTGGTGATGGCGCTGACGAATTTCCTCTGCGGCGTGGGCGTGGTGGTGCTCTATACGGTCTCGCCCGAACGCGGCGCGCGGCAGGCGATGTTCTACGCGATGGGGCTGGCGGCGATGCTCGTGATGAGCGAAATCGTCTTCCATGTGCGCCATTTCCGGGGGCTGACGCTGCTGGGCATGGCGCTGGGCATCGGCGCGCTGATTCTGCCGCTGGCCTTCGGCGAATGGAACAACGGCGCGAAGAACTGGGTATCCGTGCCGCTGCTCGGCTCGTTCCAGCCCAGCGAAATCGTGAAGCTCTCGGTGGTGCTGGCGCTGGCGTATTTCTTCAGCGCGCATCGAACCGTCTGGCAGATGATGCCCGCGCTCCTGTTCGCGGCGGCCTGCCTTCTGCTGCTGATGATGCAGCGCGACCTCGGCACGGCGCTGATCTATTACCTGACGACGCTGGTGCTGTTCTACGTCGCCTGCGGCAACGTGCCGCTGACGATCCTCGGCCTCGGCGGCGGCGCGGGCGCGGCGGTGCTGGGCTATCAGATGTTCGCGCACGTCAAGGTGCGCGTGGCGATGTGGCGCAACCCGTGGAGCGACCCGACGGACAAGGGCTATCAGATCATTCAGGCGCTGCTGGCCATCGGCTCGGGCGGGCTGTTCGGCGTGGGGCTGGGGCAGGGCACGCCGGAGAAAATCCCCGCCTATTACAACGACTTTATCTTCGCCGTGGTCTGCGAGCAGCTTGGGCAGGCGTTCGGCGTGCTGCTGCTGGCGGTCTATGTGCTGCTGATTCTGCGCGGGGTGACGGTGGTTGCCCGCGCGCGGCGCTCGTTTGAGATGCTGCTGGGCTGCGGCGTGCTGGCCATGCTGGGGATTCAGACGTTTATGATCGTCGCGGGCGTCATCAAGATGATTCCGCTGACGGGCGTGACGATGCCCTTCCTCAGCTACGGCGGCTCGTCGCTGCTCTCGTGCATGGCGATGATCGGGATTCTGCACGGGGCGAGCGCAAGGGCGCAGGAAAATCTGGAAGAAGATATTCTGTGCGTGAGAGGGTGATTTTATCAAGGTTATCAAGCGGCGCATGCACCTGCTGACGCTGCTGCTGGTGCTGATGTTCGCGCTGGTGATCGCGTATTTCTGCTACTCCGTCTATTTCTACGGCGGGCGCTGGGTCGCGAACCCCTATAACCCGCGCATCAGCAGCCAGAAGCGGCATGTCGTCATGGGCACGCTGACCGACAGGGACGGCACGGTGCTGGCCTATACGGATGAGGACGGCAGGCGGCGCTACAACGGCAGCGCGGCGACGCGCAAGGCGGTCTGTCAGGTGGTCGGCGACAGCGGCGGCAAGGTTTCCACCGGCGCGGACACGTTCCACGCGCAGTTTCTGCTGGGCTTCCGCTCCAGCATCTTCGAGCGGCTGGCCGACGCCTTTACCGGCACGACCCAGCGCGGCGACGACGTCCGGCTGACGATCTCCGAGCGGCTCTCCCGCTACATCAGCGAGCAGTTCCCCGCGGGCAAGCGCGGCGCGGTCGTCGTGCTCAATTACAGGACGGACGAGATTCTGGCGATGGTCTCCATGCCGCAGTTCGACCCGACGAACATGGATTCGGCGCTGGCGGACGAAGCGGCGGGCGCGCTCATCAACCGCGCGACGCAGGGGCTGTATCCGCCTGGCTCGACGTTCAAAATCGTGACGCTGGCTTCCGCGCTGGAAAATCTGCCCGATCTGAACGATTTCGCGTTTGACTGCACGGGCTATTATCCCGTGGGCAACTACGCCGTCACAGACGGCAGCGCGCACGGGGTGCAAACCCTGTCCGACGCATTCGCGCGCTCCTGCAACACGACCTTCGCCGCGCTCTCGCAGGATCTCGGCTATGAGATGCTGGGCAATACGGCGGAGGAGATGGGCTTCAACCGGAACTTCATGTTCAGCGATTTGATCGTCTACAATTCCAGCTACCCCATCGACGACCTGAGCGCCGAGGATCTGGCATGGTCGGCCATCGGTCAGGGGCGCGTGCTCGCCACGCCGATGCACATGGCGCTGATCGCCGCGACGATCGCCAACCGCGGCGTGATGAACGAGCCGCGCCTCGTCGCGCAGATCACGACCGCGCAGGGCGGAAACCGCGCGCTGCTCAGCCACGCGGGCGGCAGGCGCGTGCTCGGCGAGGACGTGGCGGCGCGGCTGGAAAAAGAGATGATCCGCGTGGTCAAATCCGGCACGGGCAAGCGCGCCGCGCTGGATAACGGCTATACCGTCGCGGGCAAAACCGGCTCGGCGGAGGCCAGCAACGACAAAAGCATCGAATCACATGCGTGGTTCGTTGGCTATATCACCAATGACAGCGCGCCTTACGCGATCTGCGTCCTCGTGGAAAACGGCGGAAGCGGCGGCGGCGTGGCCGCGCCGCTGGCGCGGAAGACGCTGCAAAAGGCGATCCATCTGGGATTATAATTCAAGGAGGTTTTTTAGCGATGCGCAAGAGGATTTCGGGTTTGATGGCGTTTATTTGTCTGTTGGTGGCGGCGGCTTCGGCGCTGGCGGCAGGCACGACGGTGACGACGTTCACGCCGTTTGCGGATATGGATTTCGCCGCGCAGGGGTACATGGATTTGATCACCGCGTGGGAAGACGAAACCGGCAACATGGTGGAGGATTATTCCGGCCTGGAGGACGATCTGTTCATGGAGCAGATGCAGGAGATGGTGACCGCCGGCCGCGCGGATCTGGTCGTCGTGCCGCTGGGCAGCGGGCTGACGAAGGATCAGTTGGTCAGCGTGGACGAGCTGCTGGCCGCCGCGCCGGATTGCGGCGCGAAGCGGATGGACGCGATGGCGGAGCGCGACGGCAGCGTGCTGCTCGCGCCGGTGCGCTTCAACTGGGAGGCGCTGTACGTCAACGCCGACGTGCTGGAGGCGAACGGCGTCGCCGTGCCGACGAATTACGACGAATTGATCATCGCCTGCGCGTCGCTGGCGCAGAAGGGGATTCTGCCGCTCGCCAACGCCATGTGCGAATGGCCGGAGATTGTGCTGGATTGCACGGCGATGATCGGCGCGCCTGCCGATCAATACGGACAGCAGACCTCGCTGGACGGCGCGAAGGCCGTGACGACGGCGCTCACGCAGGTCGGCGCGTTCGGCCTGGATCCGTGGAATCTGACGGACGAGCAGGCGAAGCAGGCGTTCATGGAGGGCGCGGCGGCGATGCGCTTTGACGGCAGCGATTTGGCCGAGCTGGTGCCCGAGGCGCGGCAGGAGCACGTCGTCGCCGTCGCCCTCGCGGGCATGGACGGGCAGGCGCGAACCGCGCTGGTCGGCACGCCGAGCTATGGGCTGGCGCTCACCCGCGCCTGCTGGCAGGACAGTGCGCGCCGCGAGGCCGCCCTGTCTCTGGCTCAAAAGCTGCTCGGCGGCGACGGCGCGGCGATGATTGGCGCGCCCGCGTATACGACCGCGCTGGGGAAGAGCGTGGCGCAGATGACCGCTTCGGCGACCGCCTGCGCGGGACTGCTGTATGACCTGAACCCCGATCATTTTAACGAATGGTCGGAGAGCGTGGTTTCCGCGCTGATGTCGCTGTAATACTAATTCTTGTTAAAATGGCTTAATCCGCGCACCATCTTTTTCGCTCTGACTTTGCCTCGTTCCGTTCAACGTACCTCCAGTACGCCTCACTTCACTTGGCTTCGTCAGAACAAAAAATCTGATGCGCTCTGTTAAGCATTTTAACTGCGAATTAGTATAAAAGAACAGAAAGAGCGCATGGCCGCGTTGGCCGTGCGCTCTTTTTAGCGAATAGGAAATTGCATAAAATCGTCCGCGTAAGCAAAAATTTGATGCTTTTGCAGACTTCGGCGGAGGGGCAGGCGGGCTCAGCCCGCATTATACCCGTTCCGCGACGAGGTCGCCCATCTGTGTGCAGCCGACCTTCGTGCGGCCCGCGGAGAAAATATCGCCGGTGCGGTAGCCCTCGTCGAGCACCTGCGAAACCGCGCGCTCAATCGCGGCGGCTTCCTGCTCGAGGCCGAGGCTGTGGCGCAGCAGCAGCGCGCCGGAGAGAATCGTGCCCAGCGGATTGGCGATGTCGCGCCCCGCGATGTCCGGGGCGCTGCCGTGAATCGGCTCATACAGGCCGCGCGTCGTGCTGCCCAGACTGGCGGAGGGCATCATGCCCAGACTGCCCGCGATGGCGGCGCTCTCATCCGAGAGGATGTCGCCGAACAGGTTGCCGGTTATCATCACGTCAAACTGCGCCGGGTTCAGAATGAGCTGCATGGCGGCGTTGTCCACGTACATGTAGCTGACCTCGATCTCCGGGTATTCGCGGCTCAGGTGCTCGACCGTCTCGCGCCACAGGCGGCTGCACTCCAGCACGTTGGCCTTGTCCACCGAGCAGAGCTTGCCGCGGCGCTTTTTCGCCATTTCAAAGCCGATGCGCGCCAGACGCTCGACCTCCGGCACGGAATAAGCCATCTCGTCCGTCGCTGCCGCGCGATCCTCGCTGCGCCAGCGCTTGCCGAAGTAGATGTCGCCGGTCAGCTCGCGCAGGATCATAATGTCAATCGGCTTGGCGATGATGTCCGGGCGGAGCGGGCACGCGCCGGAAAGCTGCGGATGAATCGTACACGGGCGCAGGTTGGCAAACACCTGCATGCCCTTGCGCAGGGCGAGCAGCCCCTTTTCCGGGCGGCGGGCAGGCTCGACCGCGTCCCACTTCGGGCCGCCGACGCTGCCCATCAGCACCGCGTCCGCCGCGTTGCAGGCCGCCAGCGTCTCGTCCGTCAGCGGCACGCCGAATGTGTCGATGGATGCGCCGCCGAGCCTGCGCTCGTCAAAGCAGAATATGTGGCCGTATTTTTTCGCGACGGCGTTTAACACCTTGACCGCCTGCGCGACGATCTCCGGGCCGATGTAGTCGCCCGGCAAAGTGACGATATGGGCTTTCATGGCTCACGCCTTTCCCGCGATCTTTTCGCGAACGAAGTTTTCAATGCCGCCGACGGTGATGATCTTCTGGATGAACGGGGGGAACGGCGCGGCGGTGAAGCGCTCGCCGGTGGTGCGATCCTCGATCACGCCGGTATCCAGATGGACGGCCACCTCGTCGCCGTCGCGGATGGCCTTGGCCGCCGCCGGACACTCGATGATCGGCAGGCCGATATCAATCGAGTTGCGGTAGAAGATGCGGGCGAAGCTGTCCGCGATGACGAGCTGAATGCCGCTGGCCTTGATGGCGATGGGCGCGTGCTCGCGGGAGGAGCCGCAGCCGAAGTTGCGCCCCGCGACGATGATGCGGCTCGTTTCGCTCTTGCGCTTGAAATCGCTGTCCAGATCCTCCATGCAGTGAGCGGCCAGCTCGGCGGGATCGGTGGTGTTGAGGTAGCGGGCGGGGATGATGACGTCCGTATCAACGTGATCGCCGTATCGGATGACGGTAGATTGAACGAACATGTTAGAGCACCTCCTCAGGCGTGGCGACGCGGCCCATGATGGCGGAAGCCGCGGCGACCGCCGGGCTGGCCAGAATGATTTCGCTGCCGGTGTGACCCATGCGGCCGACAAAGTTGCGGTTGGTGGTGGAAACGGCGCGCTCGCCGTCGGCCAGAACGCCGCAGAAGCCGCCTAGACACGGGCCGCAGGTCGGCATGGTGAAAATCGCGCCCGCGTCGATGAAGATATCCACCAGCCCCTCCTTCAGGCAGTCCTTGACGACCTGCTGGGTGCCTGGGATGACGATGCAGCGCACGTGGTCGCTGACCTTGTGCCCCTTGAGAATCTGCGCGGCGACGCGCATGTCGCTGATGCGGCCGTTGGTGCAGCTCCCGATGACGACCTGATCGATGGTCTGCCTGCACGCGCGCGCCGGACGGGTGTTTTCCGGCAGATGCGGCAGGGAGACGGTCATATCCAGCTCGTCGAGGTTGATGGTCACGGTGCGGCTGTATTCCGCGTCCGGGTCGGCCTCAAACGCCGTCCATTCGCGCGTCACGCGCCCCTTGAGGTATTCGCGGCAGACGTCGTCCACCGGGAAAATGCCGTTTTTCGCGCCCGCCTCGATGGCCATGTTCGCGATGGTCAGGCGGCCGTCCATCGGGATTTCCTTCACGCCGTCGCCGGTGAATTCGAGGGACTGATACAGCGCGCCGTCCACGCCGATTTCGCCGATGAGGTGCAGAATCACGTCCTTGCCGCTGACCCACGGCTTCATTTTGCCGGTCAGCACGACCTTGACGGCCTCCGGCACCTTGAACCAACATTCGCCCGTCGCCATGCCCACGGCCATATCCGTCGAGCCCACGCCCGTGGAGAACGCGCCCACCGCGCCGTAGGTGCAGGTGTGGCTGTCCGCGCCGATGATGACCTCGCCGGGGGCGACGATGCCCTGCTCCGGCAGCAGCGCGTGCTCGATGCCCACGCGGCCGACCTCGTAATAGTGGACGATGTGCTGCGCGCGCGCGAATTCGCGCATCTGCTTGGCGAGCGTGGCGGCCTTGATGTCCTTGTTGGGGACGAAGTGATCCGGGATCAGCGCGATCTTCGCGGGGTCGAACACCTTGACCGCGCCCATCCGGCGAAACTCGTTGATGGCCACGGGGGCGGTGATGTCGTTGCCCAGCACAAGGTCAAGCTTGCACATGAGCAGCTCGCCCGCGCGGCAGCGCTCAACGCCGGCGGCGCGCGCGAGGATTTTTTGTGTCATGGTCATGCCCATAGCGGAAAAACCTCCCTCAAGAAAATGAAAAAGCCTCGCACACCTGCTTTTCGCAGGGGCGAGGCGAAAATGCCACACGGTACCACCCTGATTCGGCTCGCGCGCAAGCGCGGAAGCCCTCTTTTGCCTTAACGCGGCGGATTCGTCCTCTGCTCGGCACAGAGGCAGCTCGGGAGTGAGTTATCCCGCGTCCCCGCCGTCGGCTTGCACCGGGCGCCGACTCTCTGAAGGTCGGGGGCGCGTCTTTGTTCCGTCATTGCTTTTGCGGCTGAAAGCCGCCTTTCGCTTAAAAGCGATGTGCGATTTGCGTATTATTGTAATCCGAATGTGACAAGTTGTCAAGTATGGAAATCAATCCCCCGCCATGGCGCGGCGGCTCGAATGGATGAAATCGAACGAATTCAGGGTTTTACCGGCCATCACGCCGGTTGCGCGGCCGTTTTCGGCGGCGATTTCGCCGGATACGATGACAAAACGAATGCCCTCCGGCGCGGCGTCCGGGCGGCCGAGGCCGGGGAAATCCGCGCGGTCGCAAATCGTTTCGGGGTCGAAGACGAGCAGATCGGCGTCCATGCCCGCGCGGATGCGCCCCTTGCGCCCGAGCCCCATCGTCTGCGCGGGGAGGAGCGTCGTATGCGCAATCGCCTGCTCCCAGCTCAACTCGCCGCGCTCGATCACCATCTTGCGCAGATAGCGCGGGAAGCTGCCCGCGATCTGCGGGTGGCCTTCGCCGGGGGCGTAGCTGCCCGTGTCGGTGGAAACCATCGTCATCGGGTAGCGCTGAATGGTGTAGACGGCTTCCTCGCTGCCCGTGTTGACCACCACCGCGTCGCACGGGTGCGCCGCGCGCAGGTGTTCATAGAGTGCTTGATCCGGCACGAGGCCGATGTGCTCGCCCGTGATGACCCGCAGGTGGCGCAGCTCGATGCCGTTGTCGCGCATGGTCACGGGCTCAAAGAGCGCCGAGCCGATGGAAGAACACCAATCCTTGTACATGCCGCTGTCCAGACGCATATCCACGCCGCGCGCGCGCGCCAGCTCCAGCATCTCCAGCGCCTTGTATTCGACGCCCACGCCGTATTGATACTCAAAGTGCGAGACGATCATCCGGCAGCCCGTGACCTCGGCCAGCTCGATGGCCTCGCTGAGCGAGTTGAGGTCGGTCATGGCGAACATGCGCGTGTCGATGGCGGCGGGTCTGCCATAGCGGCGCGCCATCGTGCACAGCGCCTCCATCTCTTCCAGCGACGTGCCCGGCGCATAGCCCGGCCCGAGGGAAACGCCGGCCGCGCCGTTTTGCAGCGCGCGCTCGCAGAGGGCCTCCATCGTGTGCACCTGCGCGCGTTTGGCCGGGGCGAACAGATCGGTGGCGCCCGCCGCCTCGCGCAGCGCGCACAGGCCGATCATCTCCGCCTGATGAATCGGAAATGCCGTCTGGCTGCGCAGAAATGCGTCTATATCCAGCGGGGAAAAGCCGCAGTTGCCGCCCACCGTCGTTGTGATGCCCTGAAGCAGGGAGAGCGTGCCGGTGTATTTGCAGCCGTCGATATGGCCGTGCGGGTCAATAAAGCCGGGGCAGACGAAGCAGCCGGAAGCGTCGATCACCCGCGCGTCCTTCGGCGCGCCCGACTGCGCCGGTTGGACGGCGGCGATGCGCCCGTCCTTGCAGAGCACATCGGCCTGAAAGCGCGACAGGGTCTCCGGGTCGATGACCGTGCCGCCGGAAATGAACAGCTTTGACATGGTTTTCTCCTCCATACTCCATCTTACGAACAGAAAAATATGGCGGTTCATCCGTCCTGAAAAACCCGCCCGAAATCGGACGGGCATTTCAGGACGGGGCAGCAAAGCCGCCCCGCCCTTTTTGGCCGCACCAGCGGCCGGAAGGAATCACTGCATGCTCAGCTTGAACGTCGTCCAGATATCCTGGTATTTCTGCTCGTCCTCGCTGGACAGGTTGCGCACATACTCCGCGTCGTCGATGCGGTCATAAATGCCGTTGAACACCGGGTTGTTCAGGTAGCTTTCGGAGAGGCTGGCCTTCGCCGCCTCGTTCGGGCTGCAATAATACTGCCACTCGGCGCAGACCGCCGCGACTTCCGGGCGCAGCAGGTACTGGAGGAAGCGGTTCGCGTTCTTGGCGTGCGGCGCGTTCACCGGGATGAAGCAGCCGTCGATGCCGAAGCCCAGCCCCTCTTCCGGCCAGACGACCTTCAAATCCGGGTTGGCGTCCAGCGCCAGCGCGACGAACGGGGTGAAGGTGTAGGCCACGGCGATGTCGCCGGAAACCAGATAGTTGTGCAGGTTCTCATATTCGAGCACGTGGATGTTGCTGCGCAGCGCGTCGAGCTTTTCCGCTGCCTCCGCGAGCACCGCGTCGTCGGTGGTGTTCATGCTCTGGTGCATGGAGAGCAGCACCATGCCGATGGTCACGCGCGCGTCGTCGATCAGGCCGAGGCTGTCCTCAAGGGACGGATCCCACAGGTCGTTGAAGCCCTTGATGTCGATTTCCACCGCGGACGGATCGTAGACGATCAGCGGAATGCCGCTCACATACGGCACGACGTACTGGTTGTCCGGATCGAAGAACTGATGGGTGAAGCCCGCGTTCAGGTTGGAATAGTTATCCACGATGGCGGGGTCGAACGGCTGCATCAGCCCGGCTTCGCGGGTGGTGTTGAGCATGTAGTCGCTGGCCAGCACCACGTCGTAATCGCTGCCGTTCACCGCGGAGAGCTTTTCATACATCTCCTCGTTGCTGGAGAAGGTCGCATAGTTGACCTTGATGCCCGTCTCCTCCTCAAACGGCTTGATGACGGTCGAGTAGTCGATGTAACCTTCCCAGGTGAAGACGTTGAGCACGGCCTCGTCGGTCTTGTTCTCGGTCTCCGCCAGGGCGCAGCCGCCGATGGTCAGCAGCGCAAGCAGCAGGCAAAACAGTTTCTTCATGTCCATGTCCCTCCTTGATTCAGGAACGATTGATCTATCTCAAACGCGGGATGCGTTTGATGCGGTTTCTTTGGGCTTTGCCCTTTAACTCCTTCCGTCACGCCTACGGCGTGCCACCTCCCTCAACGAGGGAGGCAGGCAAGCGGAATACCGAAGGTCTGTCGGTGAGAATGACTGAAGGAGTCGGATTGATTTATTTTAATCTCGCGTTGCTCCGGGCGGTCACCAGTTGGCTGAAGGCCACGCAGATAAAGATCACGCCGAGCATCAGGGTGGAGAGCGCGTTGATCTCCGGTGTGCCGCCGGAACGCAGGCCGGTGTAGACCTTGAGCGGCAGGGTGGTCGTCTCCGCGCTGGTGACGAAGAAGGAGATCACTACGTCGTCAAGGCTCATCGCGGCGGAAAGCATCATGCCGGAGAGCACCGCCGGAAAGACCAGCGGCAGGGTGATGTCCTTCAAAACGCGCGCCGGGCTTGCGCCGAGGTCGCGCGCGGCCTCCGACAGCGAAGGATCCATGCCGATCAGGCGGGATTTGACGTTGATGAACACATAGGGGATGCAGAAGGTCGTGTGCGTCAGCACCAGCGCGCCCATGCCGAGCTTAAAGCCCACGGCGGTGAACACGGAGAGATACGCCATGCCCAGCACCAGCTCGGGGATCATCATCGGCAGGGTGGCGAGGGTTTCGACCGCGCCGCCGAGCTTCAGGTGTGACCGCGCCAGCCCGATTGCGCCCAGCGTGCCGATGCCGCCCGCCAGCAGGCTGGAGACGACGGCCAGAACCAGCGAATTTTTGAGCGCGTCGGCCATCAGGGCGTTGGAAAACAGGCGGCTGTACCAATCGGTCGTGAAGCCCTGCCAGCTTCCGATGGTGCGCCCGCTGTTGAAGGAATAGATGACGACCATCAGAATCGGCAGATAGAGGACGATCAGCACCAGCGTCAGATAGACGGGGGAAAAGATTTTGCGCTTTCTGCGCCGCTTCGCCTGCGCCATCACATCACCCCCAGATCATCGCCGCCGACCTTGCGATATAGCAGATAGATGCCGGCGGAAAGCGCGATGAGCACCATGCTCATCGCCGAGCCGACGTTCCAGTCGCGCACCTTGAGAAGCTGGTCGCGGATGAGGTTGCCCACCAGCACCAGACCGCCGCCCATGATATCCGACAGATAGAACAGGCCGACGCTGGGCACGAACACCAGCACGCAGCCGGCGAGAATGCCCGGCATGGTCAGCGGCAGCGTGACGGTGAGGAACGCCCGAACGGGGCTTGCGCCCAGATCGCGCGAGGCCTCCACCAGCGTGAAATCCATCTTATCCACCGCGTTGTGGCACGGCAGAATCATAAAGGAAATCAGGCAGTAGACCATCGCCAGCAGCACCGAGCCGTAGGAGCCGAGAAACTTGATGTTTTTCTGAATCAGCCCCAGCGAGCGGAGCACGCCGTTGACCGGGCCGTTGGCCTGCAAAAGGATCTTCCAGCCGTAGATACGCACCAGCGCGCTCGTCCAGAACGGGATGATGACCAGCATCATCAGCAGCGCCTTCCATTTGCGCGGGGCGCGCGCCATGCAGTAGCCGAAGGGATAGCCCACCAGCAGGGAGATGACCGTCGTGAAGAACGCGAGCTGGAGGCTGTTGGCGAAGACCTTGAGATAATCCTCGCGCAGCAGCGCCTTGTAGTTGGCGAGCGTCAGCGGCATGCCGAATTGAAATTTGCCGCCCGTCACCAGCGACGTGCAGAGCACGTAGATCAGCGGCAGGGCGACCAGCAGCACGCCGAAGGCCGCCATCGGCGCGGTCATCAGCGCGTGGGTGCGCCGCTCGTGCGCCTGAAGGGTATTTTTACGCGCCATGGGACGTCCCCCCAATGACCGCGGCCTGCGCGGGATTCCAATACAGGTAGGCGGTGCTGCCGGGCGTGAGCGCGTCGCTGAGGCGGCCTTCGCTCGTCGCGACGGCTTCTTCGCCGTCGGGGAGGATGGCATAGGTCAGCACGCTGCCGCCTGCGTAGCGCGCCTCGCGCACGGTGACGGGCAGTTGAAAGCCCTCGACCGGCACGGGGGAAACGCGCATCCGCTCCGTGCGCACGCAGATTTCGCAGTCCTCGCCTGCGCAAAGCCGCGCGCGGGAAGCGTCCGCCGTGAAGCTGCCGCAGGCGCCGCGGATGACCGCCGTATCCTTTCCGACGGATTCCACCTTGCCGCTGAGAATGGTGGAGCGGCCGATGAACTGCGCGACGTAGTGCGTCTTCGGCTCGTCGTAGATTTCTTCCGGCGTGCCGAGCTGCTCAAAGCGCCCGCCGCGCATGACCGCGATGCGGTCGGACATGTTGATGGCCTCTTCCTGATCGTGGGTGATGTAGACGAAGGTGATGCCCAGCTTCTTTTGCAGGCGCTTGAGCTCAAGCTGCATTTGGCGGCGGAGCTGCAAATCCAGCGCGCCCAGCGGTTCATCCAGCAGCAGCAGCTCCGGTTCGGGCGCGAGCGCGCGGGCGATGGCGATGCGCTGGCGCTGACCGCCGGAAAGCTGGCTGGGCATGCGCTTGGCAAAATCCGCCATCTGCACCAGTTCGAGCATCTCGCGCACGCGCTTTTCGATGGAGGCTTTATCCATCCTGCGCACGCGCAGGCCGTAGGCCACGTTCTTTTCGACGTTCATATGCGGAAAGAGCGCGTAGCTCTGAAAGACCGTGTTGACGGGGCGGCGCTCCGGCGGCAGCGCGGTGACGTCCCGGCCGTCCAGCAGCACCGTGCCCTCGTCCGGCGTTTCCAGACCGGAGATTATGCGCAGGGTCGTCGTCTTGCCGCAGCCGGACGCGCCCAGCAGCGTGACGAACTCGCCTCTGGCGACATCCAGCGAGATATCGCGCAGAACGTCGCCCTCGCCGAAATCCTTGGAAATGTGCTGTAAAGAAAGAAGGGTATCCTGCATGGTTTCCTCCCTGAGTCATCAAGCCTGTGCGGGCGGGGCTTTGCGCCGCAACCCATAAAAACAGCATGATTATATGCTAGAAAAAGCGCCGTGTCAACCATAAAGTTCAGCGGGAAAAATGTGCAGGTTTAATGCAGCTAAACTTCCGGCGGGAAAAAGACCCTCTTTGCGCAAAAACGCGCAAGAGGGCGCAGAAATGGTGGCTCAATCGCCACATTCTCCGGCGAACGCGCGGATGGCCGCGCTGCGGGCGCTGCCAAGCACCTCTTTGGCCGGGCCATCCTCCGCGACGAGGCCGTTTTCCATATAAATCACGCGATCCGCCACATCGCGGGCGAAGTTCATTTCGTGGGTGACGACGATCATCGTGCGCTTTTCGGCGGCTAACTGACGGATGACGCAGAGCACCTCCTGCGTGAGCTGCGGGTCAAGCGCGCTGGTCGGCTCGTCAAAGCAGAGAATTTCCGGATCCATGGCCAGCGCGCGGGCGATGGCGACGCGCTGACACTGCCCGCCGGAGAGGTTGCAGGGATACGCGCCCGCCTTATCCGCAAGGCCGACCTTTTCCAGCAGGAGCATGGCCTTCTGCTCGGCCTCCTGGCGGCTTCGATGGAGCACAAGCTGCTGCGGCGCGACGATGTTGCGCAGCACCGTGTAATGCGGAAAGAGGTTGTAATCCTGAAAGACGAGCCCCATCTTGAGGCAGAGCCCGCGCAGGTCTTTTTCCGTCCGATAGCGCGCCGCGCCATCCGCGCCAGTGGTGACCATCGCCTGACCGTCGATGCGGATTTCGCCGCTGTCGATGGTTTCAAGGTGGTTGAGACAACGCAGGAGGGTGCTCTTGCCCGAACCGCTGCGGCCGATGACGGCGACGACCTCGCCCTTGTCCACGCGCACGGTCACGCCCTTCAAAATTTCGTTGTCGCCGTATTTTTTTCTGATGTCAATCGCCTGAAGCATGACCCTTGTTCTCCCTTTCCGTTTCCGCGCCGGAGCGCTTGTCAATCCTTGTAATACGCCATGCGGCGATTGAGGCAGCCGAACACGAGCGAGACCGCGCCGTTCATCAGCAGATAGAAAAGCCCCGCGACAAAGAGCGGCTCGACGGAGGCGGTGCGGCTGGCCTCGTTCTTCGCCGCGCGGAACAGCTCGGCGACGGCGATCACGTTCGCCAGCGACGTATCCTTGACCAGCGTAATCACCTCGTTGCTGACCGGCAGCAGCACGCGCTTCGCCATCTGCGGCAGAATGACGTGAAAAAACGTCTGTCCGCGCGTCATGCCCAGCACCTGACCGGCCTCGCGCTGCCCGACGGGGATGGATTGAATCCCGCCGCGGAAGATTTCGGCGAAATAGGCGGCGTAGTTGATGGAAAAGGCGAGGATGGTGGCATTCATGCGGTCGAGGTTCACGCCCGTCAGCGTCGGAATGGCAAAATAGATGGCGAAGATTTGCAGCATCAGCGGCGTGCCGCGCATCACCAGAATATACAGCGACGTCGGCACGCTGACGATCTTGCGCCTGCTCATGCGCAGCAGCGCCACGGCCAAGCCGAGCGGCAGGGAAAACAGCAGCGTGAAGAAGAAAATAATCAGCGTGTTATAAAAGCCGCCCGTCATGGAAAGCACGAGCTTCATAAAGGCGTCGAAATTGTTGAAGTATCGCATGAAGGCCTCCGAAAAGGTGATATGGACGGAAAGGGCCATTTTCTCCCCCCTTCGGGGAGAAAATGGCTGTTTATCAGTCCGCGTATTGAGCGACCAGCGTGATGTCATTGGCGAACCACTTGGCGCGGATGGTGTCCAGCGTGCCGTCTTTGAACATATCGATGAGCTGCTGGCTCACCGCGTCGGCGAGGGTCTGTTCGCCCTTGCGGAAGGCAATGCCGTATTCCTCGGCTTCCAGCACATCGGGCAGCACGGTGAACTGGGTCGGATCGTCCTGTTGGGCGATGTAGTAATTGCCAACCACGGAGTCGATCAGCAGCACGTCGATGCCGCCGAGCTTGAGATCCATCAGCGCGGTCACGAAATCATCGTACAGCTGCGGCTCGCCGATGGCCGCCAGCAGATCGGGGTTCGCGTTCAGCACGTCCACGGAGCTGGAACCGGCCTGCGTGCCAAGCACCTTGCCGGAAAGATCCGCCTCAGAGGCGATGCCGGAATCGGAACGAACGACGAGAATCTGCTCGTTGGCCAGATACGGGATGGAGAAGGTCATCTGCTCGATGCGCTCCGGGGTCATCGTCAGACCCGACCAGATGCAGTCGATGTTTTTGCCGGAAAGCTCCAGCTCCTTGGAGTCCCACGAGACCGGCTGGAGGACGAGCTCCACGCCGAGACGGTCGGTGACTTCCTTGGCCAGATCGATGTCAAAGCCGACGTATTCGCCGTTTTCATCGACAAAGCCCATCGGCGGGTATTCCTCGTCAAAGCCCATCACGAAGGTGCCCTTCGCCTTGACATCCCCAAGGCCGGTATCTTCCGCCAGCGCGGCGGTGAAGCAGAGGGTGAGGATGGCGGCCAGCAGAGCGGCAAGCATCTTTTTCATAAGGGATTGCTCCTTTCCGAATGACCGGCGAAGATTTGCCGGCTGTTTACTTTAATGTGTTAGCGCTTTAATGTGATGAAGTATACCACGCGAAAAACGGTTTGTCAACGGGGTTTTGAAGTTTTTTTGAAAACAGTAAATGAGCAAATCCGAAATTCTGCACTAATTCCGATAACGGGCGCGCGATGCGCGCCTACCTGACTCCCTCAGTCACGGCTACGCCGTGCCAGCTCCCTCGAAGAGGGAGCTCTATATCAGGTTATTTCCCGTCTAAGCAATAAGTTGCACCGTACCCGTAGGGGCGCGCATCGCGCGCCCGCTTTTTATGCAGAATTTGCTTTTTGCTCAATGAGTGGTGGAAAAGTTTTCCACATTCAAGGACAAACTGTGGAAAAAAACCGACGCTGCGAAACAGCGTCGGTGGCGGAAAGCGCAGAAAACTCAGTTTTCTGCCGGAGTTGGGGCAGAGCCTCAACGTATTTATTTCTCGGTGATGATCTTTTTCAGATCGGCAATCGAGCTCTTCATATCCGAAGAGGTATCGAGCATCTTGGTCACCTTGTCGCAGGAATTGATGATCGTCGAGTGATCGCGGCCGAAAGCGTCGCCGATGCGCGGCAGGCTCAGCCCGGTCATCTCGCGCGTCAGATAGACGGCGACGTGGCGCGCCAGCGCGATTTCCTTCTTGCGGGAATCGCCGCGCAGCATATCCGCGCTCAGGCTGTAATAATCGGCCACGCAGTCGATAATCAGCTCCGGCGTGATGCGCTTGGGATCGCGCACGACGGCGATATCGTGCAGCGCGTGGGAGATGACCTCCTCGTTGATTTCGCAGTGGTTCAGCTTGGCGTAGGCGTTGACGCGGGTCAGCGAGCCTTCCAGCTCGCGGATGTTGCTCTCGATGCGCCCGGCGATAAGCTCCAGCATCTCGTCGCTGATTTCAATGCCCTCGTTTTCGGCCTTCTTGCGCAGAATGGCGATTCGGGTATCGAAATCCGGCTTCTGAATGTCGGCGATCAGGCCCCACTCGAAGCGGCTGCGCAGGCGCTCCTCCAGACGGGCGATTTCGCGCGGCGGCTTATCGGAGGAGATGATGATCTGCTTGCCCGCGCTGTGCAGGGCGTTGAAGGTGTGGAAGAATTCTTCCTGCGTGGAATCGCGGCCGGCGATAAACTGAATGTCGTCCAGCATCAGCACATCGACGTTGCGGAAGCGGTTGCGAAATTCCACGTTCTTGTTGTTCTTGATGGCGGCGACCAGCTCGTTGGTGAACATCTCGCTGGGCAGATAGAGCATGCGCATGTTCGGAAAATGATCCTGAATGAAGTGGCCGATGGCGTGCATCAGGTGCGTCTTGCCCAAGCCGACGCCGCCGTAGAGGAACAGCGGGTTATAGGCCATGCCCGGCTGCTCGGCGACGGCCAGCGCGGCGGCGTGCGCGAAGCGGTTGGACGAGCCGACAACGAACGTGTCAAACGTCGATTTCGGGTTGAACATGTTGATGCCCTGCATCGCCGGGGCGTCTTCCTTCTTCTGGCGCTCCTGCCACTCGATGCGCTCCTTGACGCTCATCAGCTCGATGGTCATTTCGCGCCCGGCGGCCTGACTCACCGCTTCGGTGATCATCGGCAGATAGCGCGCGCGGATGGTCTTCTCGTTAAAATCGCTGATGACCTCCAGCGCGAGCTTGTCGTCCACCACATACACGGGCTTGAGCGGCTGCTCGATCCATGTGGTATAGGAAACGTTGGCCAGCTCCTCGCGCATCAGTGCCTTGGCCTTATCCCATAATTCGATATGATCCATGGCGGAAACCTCCGTATCTTCTGCGGCGCGTGACGGCCGCTTTCCCACAATCTGTACACATATCCCTGTGGATATACTGTGGATATCCACAATACTTTCCACAGCTTGTGGAAAGATAGACTCCACCTGTGGATAACTTCTTATGACAGCTTTCCTATCATATCAAAAAAAAGCCCTGTTTTCAAGGCTTTTTTGGCAGGCGGCGAAAAGAAAGAAAATGCAGCTTTCATCCGCCTGCTCTGCCGGTTCATCGCGGGTTATCCACAATATGATGTGGTCGCTGTCGATAACTGACCACAATTTTCGTGCGCAGATGGGCGGATTCCGTCATTTTTGTGTGAAATCCTGTCGGAAAATGTTTGAAAAAAATTTGTTAAATGTAGCCGCCGTCCACGCCGAGCACCTGCCCGGTGATGAAGGAGGCCGCGTCCGAGAGCAGAAACGCGCAGGCCTGCGCCACGTCCTGCGGCGTGCCGAGGCGGCAAAGCGGCGTTTCCTCCGCCAGCGCGGCCTTGGTTTCGTCGCTGTGCTCATCCATCATGCGCGTGTCGATCACGCCGGGGGCGATGCAGTTGACGCGCACGCCGCTGGGCCCCAGCTCCTTGGCCAGCGCGCGGGTCAGGCCGATCACGGCGGCCTTGCTGGCGGAATACGCGACCTCGCACGACGCGCCGACGCGCCCCCACATGCTGGAAACCGTCACAATCGCGCCCTCGTTTCGAGAAACCATGCCCGGCGCAAGCGCGCGGATGAGGTAAAACATGCCGGAGACGTTCACATCCATCACCGCGCGCCACTGCGCGTCCGTCATGTCGCACAGAAGCCCGGTGTGCGATATGCCCGCGCAGAGCGCCAGCGCATCGACGCGGTGATACAGCGCGAGCACGTCGCGGCACATCGCCTGCACGCTCCCGCTGTCGGCCAGATCGCAGAAGACCGCGTGCGCGTCGTGCCCCTCCGCGCAGAGGCGGTCGGCCAGTGCCTCGGCCTGCCGAAGCCCGCGGCAGCCGTGAACCAGAACCGTGTAGCCCTCCCGCGCCAGCTTTTCGGCGCACGCGCCGCCAATGCCGCCGGATGCGCCGGTGACGAGCGCGATTTTTTTCTTCATATACAAAACCTCCGTGGTTTTCCCTGTCGCTTATCGGCTTGACGGAATCAGCCGTCATGCTCTATTATAAGGAAAAGAACGGAGGAATCAAGATGGCTTATCAGATTTATTGCGGAAAAGGCTTTGACACCCAGAAGGCCGAGCGCTTTTTTAAGGAGCGCCGCGTCGCGTATCAGCGCGTGGACGTGCTCAAATACGGCATCGGCAGGCGGGAACTGGAGAGCGTCGCCGCCGCGGTCGGGCTGGACGCGCTCTGCGACAAGGAGAGCAAGGCGTATCGCGAAAGCGTGATCGCCTACACCCAAAGCCGCGATTCGATTCTCGCGGGGCTGATGGAAAAACCGCAGCTCCTTCGGCTGCCCATCGTCCGCGACGGCCGCCGCGCCACCGTCGGATATCGCCCGGAAATCTGGGAAGAATGGCTGAAGGGCTAATCCACAGGCGTTTCCTGCCCGCTGGCGTCGAAAATGCGCGTGCCCTCGCACGTCAGCAGCAGCGTGCCCACGCGCCATGCGTCCGTCTTTAAGCAGCGCGCCTTGTCAGCCCCGGCGACGACGTAGGCGTATTTGCCGTCTTCGCTGTCTTGATAAAAACGGGCGGAAAAATCCTGCGTATCGGTGGAGACCGTCACCGTCAGCAGCGGCTCGCCGCGCGGCTCAAAATCCTCGCAGGGGATGAAGCAATCCGCCGTCAGTTGGTCGAGCAGCGTGGAAAAAACCTCGCCGTCGGCCTTCTGCCCGTTGACGCTCAATTCGCCGCGCACGCTGAAATCAAACGCGCAGTCGTCCCCGGCGCGGATGTGAATTTCCGAAATGTCCGAATCGGTCAATTCCGGAAAGAGCAGGCGCTCGTCCGGCAGCTCGCCGCTCGTCGCCTCGCGTGCCGGCGCGTCGGGCGCGGAGAGCGTCTGCGTCGATTTGTTTCCGGCGGGCAGCAGCATGAAACCCAGGAGACAAACCGCCGCCAGAGAAAAAATTCGCTTCGCCATGCGGCGCGCCCCCTTTCCAGCCTTGCGTGGGGATATTATAGCGCGCGGATGTAGCAGGGAAGCAATGAAAATGAAACAAAAATGTGAACTCTTTCCACCGGATTCTTCCCACCGCGGCGGGCGGCGCAAAGCCGCTTGACAGGCGCTGGGCAAGTACGTTACAATGGAGCGCGGAAAGCCCCCGCGCGGAACGGCGGGGCAGAACTTTGAAAAGACGGAGTGTTTCGAGAGCATGGTTTTAAAGCATCATACCCTCAACCCGTTCGATCGCAAGCCGCAGGGCGCGGTGGCGACGGGCGGACAGGTTCGGCTGCGTCTGACGGTGGAAGATGAACAGGCGCCGGTTGAGCTTTTTTTGCGTGTCTGGAATGGCGATGAGCGCCGTTATCCCATGCGCCCGCTGGGATTGAAGGATGGCAGAATGATCTATGAGGCGCAGATCGGCGTGGGCGATAAGCCCCGGCTGCTCTGGTATCGGTTCGAGTGCGAATACAAGGGCGAGCATGTGGTGCTCGGCGCGCCGGGGGATCACACCGGCTGCGGCGAGGGCGTGATGGGGAGCGAGGAGAGCTTCCAGATCACTGTTTACGATGCGGCCTACGACACCCCCGCGTGGATGCGCGATGGCGTCATGTATCAGATCATGGTGGATCGCTTCTGCCATGGCGAAGGCACGGACGCGCTCATGCACGCCAAGGACGGGCAGAATATCATCCTGCACGAGGATTGGAATGAAATGCCCTTCCTCAACATCGCCGAAAACGGCGACAACTTTGCCAACGACTTCTTCGGCGGTAATTTGGAGGGCGTGCGGCAGAAGCTGCCGTACCTCAAGCAGCTCGGCGTGAGCGTGCTGTACTTCAACCCGATCTTCTGCGCGCGCACCAACCACAAATACGACACGAGCGACTATCGCAGGGTCGATCCGATGTTCGGCGACGAGCAGGCGCTGGCACGCCTGTGCAAAGAGGCCGAGGCGCTGGGCATGCGCGTGATGCTCGACGGCGTGTTCTCCCACGTCGGCGACGACAGCCTGTATTTCAACCGCCGCGGCACCTACGGCGAGCACGTCGGCGCGTATCGCGACCCCGATTCGCCGTATTACAAATGGTTCACCTTCCGCCATTGGCCGGACGATTACGAGTGCTGGTGGGGCTTCAAAACCCTGCCGAACGTCAACGAAATGGACGAGGATTATCGCCGCTTTATTCTGGAGGACGATGATTCCGTCGTGCGCCACTGGGTCAGAAAGGGCACGAGCGGCTGGCGGCTGGATGTGGCCGACGAACTGCCGATGCCGTTTCTGCGCGAGCTGCGCAGGCAGGTCAAGGACGTATCCAAGGACGCGGCGGTGCTCGGCGAGGTCTGGGAGGATGCGAGCCACAAGGTCGCCTACGGGCAGATGCGCTCCTATGTGCTCGGCGACACGCTGGACAGCGTGATGAATTACCCGCTCCGCGACGCGCTGATCGCGTTTCTGATGGCGCAGAAGGACGCGGCAGCCGTCGCCAAGGAGCTTTCCTCGCTGGCGCAGAATTATCCCAAGCCGTTCCTCTACGCGCTGATGAACCTGATGGGCAGCCACGACAGGCCGCGCATCCTCAACGTGCTGGCCGGAAACGACGGCAGCGATATTCCCCGCAGCCAGCGCGCGGATCACCGCCTCTCTCGGGAGGAGCGCATGATCGGCGCGCTGCGCGAACAACTGATGCTGCGGTTTGTGTTCAGCGTACCGGGCATGCCGTGCATCTACTACGGCGACGAGGCGGGCGTGGAGGGCTGCGCCGACCCGTTCTGCCGCCGAACCTATCCGTGGGGGCGCGAGGATCAGGATATGCTGGCGCGCTACAAAGCCATGGCCGCCATGCGAAACGGCCACCCCGTGCTGAAAACCGGCGAATGTGCGTATATCGCGCCCTGCTCGGCTGTGCTGGGCGTGATCCGCAAAAACGAAAACGGGAAGGATGCGTTCGGCAAAAAGGCCGAAGACGCCTGCGCCGTGACGCTCATCAACCGCAGCGCCAGAGAGGTCGTCGTCTACCTGACGAGCGCGGACGTCTCTGGCGCGCAGACGCTCGTTTCTGACGACGGGCAGATTTTTACCGCCCGAAGCGGCGCGTTCAGCGTGAAGATCAAGGGCTTGCAGGGCATGACGATGTTCGCGATGTAAGGGCAAAAGAAAAAGAGACCGAAAGGCCTCTTACAGATTGTAGACAAAAAGTAAAATTCAAGTTTTTGGGAACAGGCGTGATTTCGGTCACGCCTGTTCCGCTTTTAGCGGTTCGTCCACGGGAATGTATACTTGCTCCCATTGTCACAGGCTACGCACATATCTTTGTTCATGGTTTTTCTACCTCTGCACACAGTTTCAGTGCTGTTATTTTTGCTTTTATCAAGAAAAGTCCTTTTCATCTACGAAAAAAATGATCCGTATCGGCCGATTCCAGTTCCTGTTGTCAGGCATAACTTACCCCTCTGATTTTAGAATATGTTCTCGAATTACTGTTTCATGCTCTTGACAATAGGCGTAGCTGCTTCGCATAAAATCTTCAATATTTTGGCTTCTGTACATAGCGTCCAATGTGTCAAGAATAGGTTTCCCATCTACCATCATATCGAAGAAATACGGATAGACACATCCACCGTTTTCTCTCGGGAAATATGGGTTGATGGAGCTGATCCGCTTATCTCTCATCACGGATTCGACCACCATTTCGCTCAATATCCATTTGAGTGAGGGACGCTCATATTCGTCGTAGTTATCTCCAAACAACTGGTTCCATACATAGAACCAAATAAAGTGTATGATCTCATGTATTCCACCGCCAATGGCACCCTTTGCGCTATTCAAATAAAATGTGTCATAGCAGTGCTCTTTTAGAAAACGCGGCTCAATAGGGTTCAAACTCAAATTGCAACGCAGGTCATTAAACAAGCCTGTGCAATCTATGCCGAAAGCCTCTGATAAAGCGGCTGTAATCTGCGCTTTGCAAGCGTTCCAGTGATGAGAATATAAGGTCACCTTCTCGTTGATTGTGTTCTCCGACTCAGCATACGCAGCCCTCATGGCACGTTCAATGTAGTCTCTTCTTTCTGCAATTGGCAAACTTATGTAGAATGCCTTATCAAGCTGCGGGTAGAAATGGTATAAAGGTTCAGACCAGAATTCAGCTTCTCCTTCGGCCTGAAAATGCATGATACTCTGAATCATATAATCGACACCGGGATTTATAAATGTAACCTCCATAAATTGTTCACCTCTCCCGTTCATATATATACACAGCATAACACAGCAATCATTTCATTTTCAATAGGTGCGACGGAAGTTATTGCCATTTAGCGACATTGTTTTGCGCCCAAACAGGTGATTTTCAACCCTTAGCTGTATAAAAACAGGCGGCACCCAACCGAAGCTGAGTGCCGTCTGTTCACCGCTCAAACGCCATATCCAGCGCGGTCTGCCAGACCTCGTCCGGCTCAAGGCTGGCGGCGCAGGGCTTCTGCGCCCACTCGATGGGGCCGTCGTCCTCGCCGGGGATGCTGTGCCACGGCTCGACGCAGATGAAGCGCATCGGCTTTTGCGGCGTGGACCAGATCAGCGTGTACGGGAAGTTTTCGATATCCACGCGGATGCGGCGGCCGGTGTCGCGCTCCAGCACGCAGATGGATTTGGATTTGAGGTTCACCATGCAGTGGCTGTCGCGCGCAAACAGTTCGGCGCTCAGCGGGATGCGGGTGACGTTGCGGGCGAGGTAGTAATCCGGCGCGGCGCCGATGAGCCCGTTCGGCGCGGTGTTCAGGCACAGCGGGGATTCCACCGTGTCAAACAGAATGTCGTAATCCGCGTCGGTGTGTTTGTCGTCAAACGGCAGGGTGAAGCCGGGGTGGAAGCCCAGGCCGAAGCGCAGGGTCTCCTTGCCCGTGTTGCGGACGCTGACGGCGTGGCGGACGCGGCGGCCTTCGAGCGAGAAGGTCGTGCGCAGCGCGAAATCATACGGCCAGACGGCGCGGGTCTCGTCGCTTGAAAGCAGCTCGAAGGTCAATTCGCGCGCGGTCCGGTTCAGCAGGGCATGCTCCATGTCGCGGGCGAAGCCGTGCTGGCCGCCGGCGTAGATTTTGCCGTCCTCCGCCTTGAAATGGCCGCCCGTCAGCTTGCCCGCGTAGGGAAAGAGGATCGGCGCGTGGCGGTTCCAGACGGTGGGATCGGCGCACCAGATCATCTCGCTTCCGGTGGCCAGATCGACGGCGCTGACCATTTCCGCGCCGAGGGAATCGACGGTCAGGCGGATGAACTCGTTTTCAATCGTGTATTGCATAATAACCCCCTAAGATATAGGCTTTAAGATGATGCGCGATTTAATGCCTTCGCGAGGAGAAGAAGGAATGGAAAAAGAAGGATGCCTCCCTCTTTGAGGGAGATTAGCTTTTTATCTACAGTCTGTGCCTCCCTCTTTGAGGGACATCGAATCTGTTGCCGCCTGTGGCGGAAACAAACAGATGAAATGCCGAAGGTTGGCACGACGAAGTCGTGACGGAAGGAGTTACAGCAGCGTGATATGCGCGTCCTCAAAGACCTTGCGGGTCTGCTCGTTCCAGATGGAGGACTGAACCTCGCCGATATGCGCCTTGCCCAGCAGCAGCATGCACAGGCGGGATTGACCGATGCCGCCGCCCATCGTCAGGGGAAGCTGGCCTTCCAGCAGCATCTTGTGGAACGGCAGCTTGCGGCGGTCGTCGCAGCCCGCCAGCGTCAACTGACGATCCAGCGATTCCGGGCTGACGCGGATGCCCATGGAGGAGATTTCCAGCGCGCTGTCCAGAATCGGGTTGTAGAACAGGATATCGCCGTTCATGTCCCAATCGTCGTAATCCGGCGCGCGGCCGTCGTGCGGCTTTCCGGAGCGCAGCTTGCCGCCGATGCCTTGAATGAACACCGTGCCGTGCTTCTTGGTGAACGCATTTTCGCGCTGCTTGGGCGTGAGATCAGGGTACAGATCCTCTAGCTCCTGCGCGGTGACGAAGGTGACGCGGCGGCGCAGCAGCGGGGTATCGCATAGCTGGGGATACTTGCCGCGCACGGTGAGCTGCGTATCGCAGATGCAGGAGACGATGTCCGTCACCGCCTGATGCAAGGTGAACAGGGTGCGCGCCTCCGGCGTGATGACCTTCTCCCAATCCCATTGATCGACGTAGACGGAGTGCAGATTATCCAGCTCCTCGTCGCGGCGGATGGCGTTCATGTCGGTGTAAATGCCCTTGCCGGGGTGGATGTCGTAGCGATAGAGCGCCATGCGCTTCCACTTGGCCAGAGAATGGACGACCTGCGCGTTGGCGTGCGCGCAGGGGATATCGAAGCCGACCGGGCGCTCCACGCCGTTGAGATCGTCGTTCAGGCCGGAGGACGGCTCGACGAAAAGCGGCGCGGACACGCGGCGCAGATTCAATTCGCGGGAGAGCGCATCCTGAAACACACGCTTAATCAGGCTGATGGCGCTCTGCGTTTCATACAGCGAAAGGTGCGGCGCATAGCCCGCGGGAATAAAAGACTGACCCATCGGAAATCCCCCTTTTGATATCGGTTATATCGCGATTATACCGCGATTGCGCACGGGGCGCAAGCAAAATCAATCGCCGTGCAGGGCGAAGAGCGCCGCGCCGAGCGCGCCGCAGAGATCCGGGTTTTCGCTGATGAAGAGCTTTGCACCCAGCTTCTCCTCCAGCGCCTGCACAACGCCCCGGTTCCGCGCGACGCCGCCGGTCATCATATAGGGCGGCTGTCCCTTGGCGCGCGCGGCCATGGCGGCCGTTTTCCCGGCGATGGATTGGTTCAGCCCGTGGATGATGTCGCTGTCCGTGTGGTTGTCGGCGATCAGCGAAATCACCTCCGATTCGGCGAACACCGTGCACATGCTGGAAATGGTCAGCTCCTTTTCCCACGTCAGGCCGCGTCGGCTCATCTCCTCCATATCCAGTTCGAGCGTGCGCGCCATCATTTCCAGAAACCGCCCCGTTCCGGCGGCGCATTTGTCGTTCATCATAAAGCCGGAGACATGGCCGGTTTCGTCGAGGTTGATGACCTTGCTATCCTGCCCGCCGATGTCGATGATGGTGCGGACGGCGGGGTTCAGCGCGTGCGCGCCGCGCGCGTGGCAGGTGATTTCGGTTTTGGTTCGCGTGGCGAAGGGGATGTTGTTTCGGCCGTAGCCCGTCGCGACGATGGCGGAAAGGGCGTCCGGCTCGATGTGCAGCGTCCGGCAGACGGTTTCAAGCGCCGCCTGCGCGCCGACGTGCGCGCGCGGGCCGGTTCGGACGATGGCGAAGGCGAGCATGGCTTCGTTTTCATCCAGCACGACCATGTTCGTCGTCGTCGAGCCGCTGTCGATGCCCGCGAAGTATTTTTTCCGCGCCGCTTTTTCGGCGGCGGGCGGCTGGTTGCCCGCCTCACCGTCCGGCGCAGTCAGGCCGAGGCGCTCGCGGAAGGCCTCCAGCCGCGTGGAAAGCTGACCCGGCGCGGTCAGCGTGTAATCCGATTCGATTTTCAGCAGCGCAGCGGCGCTTTTCGCCTTCAGATCGGCGTATTCAAAGCCGTAATAATCGCAGAATTTGACCGTGTTATAGATGATGCCGCGGATGTTCTCGTTTTCATACAGCGCGCGGCGCGACGCGATATCCGTCATGCGCATGCAGGGCGTTTGGCGAAGGAGCGCGCCTGCGTACCAATCCATCAGCGCCTCGAAGGAGAAGCCGGCGGCTTCCTCCGGCGGGTCTTCCAGCGTCCGCAGGCCGCTGCATGTCAGGTTTTCCACCGGGATGGGGAATGCGCAGCGAATCTGGCCGAGGAGCTGGGGGCTGACGCGCGCGCCGAGCACCGCGATAAACGGCTCGCGCGGCGGATGCGCGCTCGAGTGATTCCGGCAGGCGGCGAAGAACGCCTCTTTGGAAAACGCCCTGCCCGTGTACGCGCCGTAAGCGTCGGCGAAGCGGATCAGCTCCCGCGTCAGGCGCGCGCGGGCGCAGGCCGCGTCGTCGTGCGGCAAATCGAATTGAAAGAGAAAGCGCTGCCTGCCCGCGTCCTGCAGCACGTCGCAGATTCGCCGCGTCGCGTCGCAGCAATCCGTCAGCACCAGCTCGTCCGTGTCGAGCGCCTGCGTCAGCAGCGCCTTGGCGTGGCAGCAGACGTTGGCGTGGGTCATCGTTTCCGCGCGGGAAAAATCCGCCGTCTCCGCGTCGAGCAGCAGCGCCTCTTCGCCGTAGGCCGCGACCAGCTCCACCGGCGCGTATTTGCAGCTATACCCGATCATGCGTCCATCCCCTCCAGTTGTTCCAGAAACGCGCCGACGCGCGTGACCATCTGCCCGTCCGCGACGTTTCGGCTGTCGCAGCCGTCGCCGTCGAGCACCAGCGTCGGCAGACCGGCTTCCTCCAGCCTGCGCTTGGCGAGTGTGGACAGCCCCATCGTCTGCTTGCAGCCCCAGTGGCAGAAGAGGATCACGCCGTCCGCGTTCAGCTTTTTTGCCCACGCGATCGCGTTGTCGATGCGCCGCGCGGCGCTTCCGCCGTTCACGTTGGCGAGCAGCCGCCGCGCCATGCTTTCAAACGGCTTTTCCGGGTCGAGCGCCGTGAGCGAATCGAAGGTGAGGTCGCAGCCGACCAGCTCGCATCGGTTTTCCGTTTCGAGCATCCGGATCATGGAATCCTGCCAGTTGGGCAGGGTGTGGATGAAGAAGATGCGCTTGCGGCGCGTCGTCTCCCGCCGGGGCGCGCGTCTGGCGGTTTCAATCAATTCGCGGACGTAGTTTTCGCCGTCCGCGTGGCCGAGAAGGCAGTGCGTCGCAATCAGGCTGCACAGTTCGCCCGTCATCGTCGTGTCCTGCGTGACCTCCGCGCGCAGGGCGGCATATTCGCGCATCAGCTTTAGCGTGCGGTCGGCGCAGGCCATCGACTTGCGCAGCTTCGCCTCGTCGAGCTTTCGCCCGGTCAGGGCTTCCAGTCTGCGCGTCATGCCGCGAAGCTGGTCGGCGACATAGGCCACGGCGTCGTCGTCCGCGCGGCCGGGCACGTCGATGATCGTCAGCGGCGCGGGATAAAGCGCGGCCAGCCGCCGGAAGGAGAGCTGGTTCGCGTCGCAGGCGAGCGTCGTTCCGGCGATCATCAGCGGCTTGGGCAGCACGCCGGTTTCCGCCATGCCGAGCATCGTCTTGTGATAGGAGCAGAAGCTCTCCGGGATGCCGGAGACCTCCGCGCGCTCGGCGAAGACATGCTGGCAGGCTGTGCAGGCGACGTAGACGGAAAGCCCCTCCGGGAACATCGGCGTGAGCCCCATCGCGTGCAGCATTTCGCACGGCATGAAGATATTGACGCATACGGCGCGCTCGGGATGGCGAAGGCCGCACACAAGGGAGCGGGCGACCGCGCCGTTCATCCGCGCGTAGGCGGATTTGGCGTCCGTCAGCCTTTGGCATTTTCCGGAAAAGCGCACCCACGAATAGGCTGCCGTCAGCATCCGGCGCGCGCGGCGGGGATGGGGCGCGACCTGAGCGGAAATCATGCGTCCGAGGGTTTCGATATAGCTTTGCATACACACACCCGTTTCAGCAGAATAACGAAACCATTATAAATTCTGTCCCCCGGCGCGTCAAGGCGGCAGGATTGGCCGCTTTTCATTCGTCTATTCTTTTGATATAATAGCAAAACGGAAGAAATGATCCGAAGCTCTCAGACTGTAGACAAAAAGCTATTCTCCCCCCGAAGGGGGGAGAATAGCCCTTTCCGCAAATGAAAGAATCGCTGAATTTCTTGATTTTGCGATTCAAGCCAAGTTTGCTTATGTCAGCAAGCTGACTGAGTGCGTTCAACGGCAAAAACAATCCTCAAAAAAAGAAAAGGGAGAGGGACTGTGATGAAAAGGATTTTAGCATGCGTCGCGGCGCTGGCGACGGGCTGCATCATGGCGCTGACGGGCTGCGCCGCGCGGGCGCAGGGCGTGACGGTGACGTTTTACGACATGGGCAAGGCCGACGCGGCGCTGATTACGGCGGAGGACGGCTCGCGCATCCTGATCGACGCGGGCACGAACAAGGGCGGCAAGAAGCTGGCCGAGCGCTTCGCCGAAGAAGGGATTGAGCGGATCGACGCGATGATTATCACCCATTTTGACAAGGATCACGTCGGCGGCGCGGATAAGATTCTGGAAAGCGTTTCCGTCGCGCGGGTGATTCTGCCGCAATACGAAAAAGAGAGCAAGCAGTACGCGCAGTTCATGGAGGCGCTGGAGCAGAGCGCCCAAACCGAGCGGGAGATTCTGCCCGCGGGGGGCGAATGGTCGGCGGAATTCGGCCAGACGCGGCTTCGCGTGACCGCCGCCGAGCGGACGGATTACGGCGCGGACGAGGAAAATGATTTTTCGCTCGCGACCTACGTGACCTACGGCGAAACGAAATTCCTGTTTCCCGGCGACGCGGAGGACGCGCGGCAGACGGAGCTCCTGCGCGCGGGGGATATCGACTGCGATGTGCTGAAGGTGCCGTATCACGGGCGGCTGGTGGATGCGAGCGCGGCGTTTTTGGCGGCCTGTTCGCCGAAAATCGCGTTTATTCCCGACAGCGACGAGGAAGCGGCCAGCCCGATGGTCGTGGCGATTTTGAAAGAGCTGGGGACGGATGTGCACAGCGGCCGGGATGGGGATCTGGTTGTGGTTTCGGATGGAAAAGACGTTTTTGTGAAGCCCAATAATTGAGTAAAAAGAAAATTCTGAAAAAAACGCGGGCGCGCAATGCGCGCCCCTACGGGTACGGCGCAACTGATTGCTTAGGTGGAAAATAACCTGCATAAAGGAGCTCCCTCCTTGAGGGCGTGGAGCTTGTCGCCCGCTGTGCGGGAGGCAGGCAAGCGGAACGCCGAAGGTCTGGCACGGCGTAGCCGTGACTGAGGGAGTCAGGTGGGCGCGCATAAAGAGGAATCGTATGAAGACAGACGAACAAAAGCTGAATATTGTCGGCGCGGCGGCGCAGCTCCTGCTGGAAAACGGCAGCGAAACCTACCGCGTGGAGGAAACGGCGCGGCGCATGGCAAGGGGCTTCGGCATGGAGCAGGTCAACATCGCGGCGTTCCCGACGTCGGTTTTTCTGGAGGCGGACGGGCGCGCGTGCGTGCGGCGCATCAGCCGCCGCGGCACGAACAGCCGGCGCATTGCGATGGTCAACGAAATCTCCCGCGAGGTGGAGCACGGCAAGCTCAACGCCGAGCAGGCCGAGCGCGCGCTGGAACGGGCGCGCAGCACGCCCGGCTTTTCGCAGCGCGTCCTGATTCCCGCCTACGCGCTGGCGGCGGCCAGCTTCTGCCTGCTCTTCGGCGGCGACGCGGCGACGTTCGGCGTGACGTTCGCCATCGGCGTCATCGTGCAGGCGGTTCAGCCGTGGTTTGCGCATATCCAGATGGGCGTGCTGCTGGGCAACTTCGTCGGCGGCTGGCTGACGGCGGTGCTGGCGCAGATGCTGCAAATCGCGCTGCCGGTGTACAACGTCAACGCGGCGATCATCGGCGGCATCATGCCGCTGCTCTCCGGGCTGGCGATGACCACCGCCGTGCGGGATACCGTGTACGGCGATCTCGTTTCCGGCATGGCGCGCGCGCTGGAGGCCATGCTGCTGGCGACCGCCGTGGCCATCGGGGTGTACACCGGCCTCAAAATGGCCGCGATGATGGGAGGGATCGCCCTGTGATGCGCACCATCATCGTCGCGGCGCTCGGCGCGTTCGGCGGCACGCTGGGCTACGCCTACATCCTCAACGCGCCGAAAAACACGATTCTGCCCGCGTCCTTCATCGGGCTGGCGGGCTACATGGCCTATGTGCTGCTGGGCATGGCGGGCTTTGGCACGATGTCCGCGTATTTTCTCTCCACGGTGCTCGTCTCGGTGGTCTGCGAGCTGCTGGCCCGCAAAATGCGCACGCCCGCCACGATCCTCCTGCTCAGCGCGCTGGTGCCCCTCGTGCCGGGATATAACTTCTATCTGGCGATGCTCGCGCTGGTGGAAAACCGCGGCGCGGCCGCCGCGCGGGAGGGCATGGTCGCCGTGCAGATCGTCGCGGCCATCGCCGTCGGCGCGGCGGTGACGTCCGTGATCTTCCGCGCGCTGGCGCAGCGGGGAAAAAGGGAGGCGAACTCCCCAAAGGACGCGGCCTGAAATCGGCAAACCGCAAAATCCTGATGGATTCGCCGGGAAGCGGCAGGAATACGGCGGCGCGGCGAAGAATAGAAAATAAGTTACCCTTTTTACGGTTTAATATTTTTGGAAGCGGAGAGATTTTGTGGCTGAAGGTATGGAGATCATCCGGCGCATCACGCCGGAGGAGGAATACAACGCGGGGCTTGTGATTTTCCGTCAGGGAGGCGTGCATCCCCTCGAGGATGAAAACGGTTTTCTGCGCTACGCGGTCGATGGCGACCCGAGGCGCATCGTGCGCGTGGGCGCGACGACCAAGCTGAGCGGGCGCTGCTCGTGCGATTTTTTCGGCAACGTGCATAAGCCGTGCCGCCATCTGGCCGCGGCGATGATGCAGGCCATTTCCACCGGCGCGATCGAGGAAATGCGCCGCCGCCGCGCGCGGGAGAACGCGGGCGCGCTGATGGGCACGCTGCAAAGCGCCCTGCCGATGGAAACGCCGCTGGAAATGGAGATCACGCTGCGGCTGCTGGGCGAAAGGGAGCCGGTGCGCGTCTCCCTGCGCGTCGGGCAGGAGCGGATGTACGTCGTCAAATCCATGGCGCAGTTCCTGCGCGGTTTGCAGGAAAAGACGGCCATCGCCTTCGGCAAGGGCTTCGTGCTCGAGCCGGAGTGGATGGGCTTCACCGGCGTGGACGCGAAGATCATCAAGCTCCTGCAGGACGCGGCCTACGTCTGCCAGCTGGAAGGCAAGCTCGTGCAGACCGGATTGGACGCGAAATACCTGACCGTGGCGGATCGCTTCGTGCCCCGGCTGATGCAGCTCCTGATGGCGCGCCCGTTCAAAATCTCCTTCGGCGAGGAGGTCGTCAGCGTGCCGAGCGTGTTCGACGGGCAGGTTGAGCTGCTCTTCGGCGTGTTCGCCAGCGGACGCGAGCTGGAGGTGCGCGCGCAGATGCCCAAGAGCCTGCGCATGCTGGACAGCGAATGTACCTACGTCTATTGCGAGGGCGACGTGCTCCGCCTGCCGGAGGCGCAGCGGGGCATTGTCCGCGTGCTGCTCTCCGCGCAGGCCGGGCCGGGCGCGCCCGCCGCGTTCCGCTTTGACGCGCAGCAGAGCACCCGCGTGATCTCCGACCTGCTGCCCGCGCTGGAGCGCGCCGGAACGGTGACGCTCGACGGCGCGCTGGCCGAGCGCATCATCCGCCGCGAGCTGAAGGTGCGCGCGTATTTCGACCGGGAGAACAATCTGGTGCTCTGCCGCGTCGCGTTCCTCTACGGCGACACGGAGATCGACCCCTTTGCGCCGCAGGCCGCGCCGGTGGAGGGCGACGAGCGCATCATGCTGCTGCGCGACGCGGCGGCCGAGCGCCGCGCGCTCGATCTGCTGGCGGCCTTCGGCTTCCGTATGCAGAAGGGGCGCGTCATCCTCGGCGGGCAGGAGCCGATTTACCGTTTCCTGACCGAGGGCATCTATCGGATGCAGGAAAACGCGGAGGTCTACTGCTCCGACGAGTTCCGGAAGATGACCCCGCGCAAGCCGCACTTCGTCGGCACCCTGCGCATGCAGGACGGCGCGCTGCGGCTGGAGATGACCGAAAACGGCGAGCCCGCGCCGGAGGTCGTCGATATTCTGCGCGCGCTGCGCGACCGCAAGAAGTATTTCCGCCTCAAGGACGGCTCGTTCCTCGACCTTTCGGAGATGGACGAGTGGCGCGAGATGGCGGAAGCCGCCGTCGGCAGCGAGACGGGCGAGCCGGAGGACGAGGAAAGGAACGCGCGCGGCGTGATGGAAATCGCCACCTACCGCGCGGCGTACATGACCAGCCTGCTGGAGAGCGGCGGCATTCCCGTCAAGGTTGAGGACAGCGTGAAGAACATGGTCGGCAGCCTGCAGGACGACGGCGAGCCCTGCCCCGCGCCGCTGGATCAGCTCCTGCGCCCGTATCAGATGCGCGGCTTCATGTGGATGCAGGCGCTCGACCGGCTGCACATGGGCGGTATTCTGGCCGACGATATGGGTCTGGGCAAGACGCTGCAGGTCATCACGCTGCTGCTGTGGGCAAAGCGCCGCGGCGACCAGAACGCGGCCTCCATCGTCGTTGCGCCGACGTCGCTGGTGTACAACTGGATGGCGGAAATCGCGAAATTCGCGCCCGAACTGCGGTGCGCGGCGGGCGAGGGCACGCAGGCTCAGCGCGCGCAGACGATTGCGCGGCTCAGCGGCGAAAACCGCGATGTGGACGTCTATCTGACGAGCTATCCGCTGATCCGCCGCGACATCGGCCTGCTCTCCAAGGTGCCGTTCCGCTTCGCGATTCTCGACGAGGCGCAGTATATCAAAAACGCGATGAGCGTCGGCGCGGGCGCGGTCAAGCAGCTCAAGGCGCAGACGCGGCTGGCGCTGACCGGCACGCCGATGGAGAACCATCCGGGCGAGCTGTGGTCGATCTTCGATTTCGTGCTGCCGGGCTACCTCAATTCGTTCGCGCAGTTCATGCATCGCTTCGGCACGGGCGAGGAGGCCGACGTGCTGCGCAGCCGCATCCGGCCGTTCCTGCTGCGCCGCCTGAAGGGCGACGTGCTGCGCGAGCTGCCGGAGAAGGTGGAGATTACGCTCACGGCGGACATGACCGAGGAGCAGCGCCGCGTCTATCAGGCCAGCCTGCTGCGCCTGCGCCCGCAGGTCGAGGGCATGTTCAGCAGCAACAACCGGATCGAGATGCTGGCCGCCATCACCGAGCTGCGCCAGATCTGCGGCCATCCGTCGCTGGTTCTGCCCAGCTACGCGGCCTCGAGCGGCAAGCTCGACCTGCTGCTGGACGTGCTGCCCGGCTCGCTGGAGGCGGGGCACCGCGCGCTCATCTTCTCCCAGTTCACGCGCATGCTCAAAATTTTGCAGCGCAGGCTGGAGGCCGTCGGCATCTCCTGCATGTATCTGGACGGCGAAACGCCGCCCAAGCGCCGCATCGAAATGGTGCAGCAATTCAACGCGGGCGAGGGTCAGGTGTTCCTGATTTCGCTCAAGGCGGGCGGCTCCGGCCTCAACCTCGTCGGCGCGGACACGGTGATCCACTTCGACCCGTGGTGGAACCCGGCGGCGGAGGATCAGGCGACCGACCGCGCGCACCGCATCGGCCAGAAGCACAAGGTCACGGTCATCCGCATGATTACGCGCGGCAGCATCGAGGAGCAGGTCGTCAAGCTCGGCGCGAGAAAGCGGGAGATGTTCGACCAGATGATTACCGCGGGCGAGGCCATGCCGACCCAGCTCACGCCGGAGGACATCCGCGCGCTGTTTGATTGACGGAAGCGACACAAAGAGGGTATAATACAGCCATGAAGCACATCATTTGGGATTTTAACGGCACGCTGCTCAACGACGCGCAGCTCTCCGTCGATCTGGACAACGACGTCTTTGACCAGATCGGTGTGCCGCGCATCACGCTGGCAGATTACCGAAACAACATGACCATGCCCGTGCGGGATTTTTATCCGCGCGTCGGCGTGGATTACGCCAAGCACAGCTACGAGGAAATCGCGCGGCTCTGGCTGGATGAATTCAACAAGAGGGCGGTCGGCGTGGGGCTGATTCCCGGCGTGCTGGAGGCGATTAAGGCGCTGCACGCGCAGGGGCGGAGCCAGTCGGTGCTCTCCGCGTCGTATGAGCCGTCCGTCCGCGCGCAGTGCGCCGCGCTGGGGCTGACCCCGTATATGAAGGATATCAGCGGCCTGCAGGACGAGAGCGCCGGCAAAAAGACGGAAATCGGCCGACGGCAGCTCCGGGAGCTGGGGCTGACCGGCGCGGACGTGGTGCTCGTGGGCGATATGCTGACGGACGCGCATCTGGCCGAGGCGCTGGGCGCGGACTGCGTGCTGGTTTCCTGGGGGCACAACGATTTGAAGCGGCTTGAATCCGCCGGTCTGCCGGTGGCGCACAGCGTGGAGGCGCTGGAAAACATTCTGGCGAAATCCTAAAATTTACGCCTTCCGTCGCTGCGGCGACGCCTCCCTCAAGGAGGGAGGCATTGAGATAAAGGCTCCCTCTTTGAGGGGGCTGTCGAGCGGAGCGAGACTGAAGGAGGAAGGAGAAGCACATGAGCGAAAAGGCTGTCCACGCGGGACATCGCGCGCGGATGAGGGAGCGGTTCATCAAGGAGGGGCTTTCCGGCTTTTCCGAGCATGAGGTGCTCGAGCTTTTGCTCATGTTCGCCATCCCGCAGCGGGACGTGAACCCGCTGGCGCATCGGCTGATCGACCGTTTCGGCTCGCTGAGCGCCGTTTTGGAATCCTCTCCGGCGGAGCTGACGCGGGTGGACGGCGTGGGCGAAAACGCCGCCGCGCTGCTGAGCCTGATGCCCCAGCTGATGGGCTATTATCAGCACAGCGCGATGGGCAGAAAGCCCGTCATCACCAACCTGGCCGAGGCGAGAAAATACGCGGGCGCGCTGTTCTTCGGCCTGCATGAGGAGCGCGTCTACATGATCTGCGTGGATCAGAGCGGGCGCGTGCTCCACCCGGCGCTGATGCATCGGGGCACCATCGATCAGGTGCAGATTTACCCGCGGGAGGTCGTCGAAACCGCGCTGCGGTATCACGCGCATGCCGTTCTGCTGGCACACAATCACCCCAGCGGCATGGCCGAGCCCTCGCAGGACGACTATGATTCCACCCGCGCGGTGATCGGCGCGCTGAACGTGATCGGCGTCCGCGTGATCGACCACCTGATTTTTGCCGGGAACAGCGTCTATTCCATGACGCAGAACAGCCAGTTTGACGGGCGGCAGGATGAGCGGGAAATCAGCTATATCATGCGCAGCCGCAGTGTGCCCGGTCGGCGGGGGACGCTGCGCGAGGAGCAGGAGGACGAGCTGATTGCGCTTAAAATGGACGAATGGAACGGAATTTGACGCGGAGGAAAAGAGGCGAAAGCGATGAACGTTTTGAGGAGGCTGCTGATGGTGCTTGCGGCGCTTGTTTTGTTCGGCGCGGTCTGCGCGGCCGGGCTGGTCGGCTTTGTCTATTACAAGGAGACGCATCTGCCCCCGGTCGGCGAATTTGACACCATCATCGTGCTCGGCGCACAGGTCAAGGCGGACGGCACGCCCTCCGTCGCGCTGGAAAGGCGGCTGACGGCGGCGCTGGAGGAATACCGGAAGCAGCCGCGGCTGATGATCGTCTGCGGCGCGCAGGGCAGCGACGAGCCGCGTGCGGAGGGCGACGTGATGCGCGACTGGCTGATCGCGCACGGCGTTGCGGCGGCGGACATCGAGGCGGAGACCGATTCGTTCAACACGCGGCAGAACCTCGGCTACGCGCAATCCATCATGGACGACCGCAGGCTGACGGCGGCGCTGATCGTCACCAGTGATTACCACGTGCCGCGCGCGCTGGCGCTGTGCGAGCAGGTCGGCATCGTCGCCAGCGGCAAGGGCAGCCCCTCCAAGCCGGAATATTTCATCAAAAACCATCTGCGCGAGGGGCTGAGCTGGATTAAATTTGTATGGGAGAGTCGGCATGAATAAGGAGAGACTGAAGACCGGGCTGGAGATGATGGGCGTTGCGGCGGACGAAACCGCGCTGGATCGCTTTGAAGCCTTTCACGCCATTCTGGATGAATACAATGCGCGCATGGATTTGACCGCCGTGCTGGACGAAGACGAGCGCGTGGATCGCCACGATCTGGACAGCGCCGCGCCGCTGGCGCACGGGCTGCTGGCGCAGGGTGCGAAGGTCATCGACGTCGGCACGGGTGCGGGCTTTCCCGGCATGCCGCTGCTGATTCTGCGCCCCGATCTGCAAATCACGTTTCTGGACGCGCTGAACAAGCGCATCCTGTTTCTGGAGGACGCATTGAAGCGCCTCGGCCTGACGGCGGCGACGCTGCACGCGCGCGCGGAGGACGCGGCCAAAATGGCGGCGCACCGCGAGCAATACGACGCGGCGGTTTCCCGCGCGGTCGCAAACGCGGCGACGCTGGAGGAGCTGACGCTCCCGTTTGTCAAAAAGGGCGGCGTGGCGATTGCGTGGAAGGGCCCCGGCGTGGCCGACGAGCTGACGGCGGCGCGGCGCGCGGCGTTCCTGCTGGGCGGCACGGTGCGCGGCACGGTGGATGCGCCGATCCCCCGCCGGGCGGACTGGGCGCACGTGCTGCTGCTGACGGATAAGACCGGCACGACCCCGAAGGCGTACCCGCGCAAGGCCGGAACGCCGGGGAAAAAGCCGCTCGGGATGTAAAATGGGAAAGAAAAAAATGCCCATGAACCGGGAAGCCGGGTTCATGGGTATTTTTGAGTGCGCCCGGCGGCGCACGTTTCTAAAGGGTGAAAGACCCGAATCCGCCCGGTAGCGGGAAGGAGATAGCCGAAGGCAAGGGTGTCCGTCGTGAGGCGGAATCTGAAGGAAGCCGGATGTGGGAACAGACTAACCACGGGCAAACCTCTGGCCTGACGAACAGAAACCGCATAGAAGGCTATATGCGAGGGTAAGGCTGCTCAACAAGTCGAAGCCCAATAGCTACACGGAATCGCATGTGGTAAATGCGGCAGGTAGATGGAGGGAAAGAAACGTGTGGTACCCAGGGAGGTCTGCGCGGAACGCGCCGAAAGGCATAACCGCAGCTGCAAGGCTGCGCTGAACGCGCAGAAGTCAGCCGAAGCCATAGTACCTTGGGAGGAAAACTCAAGGGAAGGGCGGAACCAATACAAGCCGGAGTAATCGAGGGAAGGAGGACGGCATGAAGAACGCAGAAAACATCAGGAGCTGCCTGCAAAGAGACAGCACGGAATGCGAAGGGTATGCAGGAGCGCAGAGTGCCGTTCAGCCGGGGAACG
>ERZ839823.402-NODE-402-length-63661-cov-6.618841_pt1 | contig 63661 bp, 44 predicted proteins | sample MGYA00519862_ERZ839823 | MGnify/ENA primary metagenome ERZ839823 (study PRJEB31850, sample SAMEA3708853) | human gut metagenome | biome: human gut; feature: human-associated habitat; material: faeces | place: China | collected 2014 ...
GGCCCGTGGGTTATACCCTAAGAGCAAACCACCCTTTTTAAGGGTGGTTCTGATTGTCTTGAGGGGCTATTGAATGGTTGTCGGTTGATACTGGCTTGCAGGGCGTATCGAGAGCTTCCGTGGCCCTTGAAGACGGGTGGCAGAACTGCCGAGTTCATCATCGAGACTTGCATCAAGCGCGTTGGCATAGCTTTTGACGGTAAGGCTTGGACGATTATTGTCCTGGCTGATGTGCACGGCGATGAGTTGTTCGGTGCGATCGGTAACAAGTTCGCGCGCGGCTTCGGCGGCCTGGTTGTTGGAGAGGTGCCCCTTTGTGGCCAGGATGCGCTCCTGAAGAAAGCGGGGGTACGCTCCTTCGCGCAACATAGTTACATCGTGGTTACTTTCGAGCGCGAGAACTCGACAGTCTTTGAGGATGCCTATGGCCTTGCTCGATAACTCTCCGGTGTCGGTGGCAAACCCAATGGAATCATCGAGAGCATTAAATCGATAGCCGACAGGATTGATGACATCGTGCGATGTTGAGTAGGTTTGCACGTGGATGCCGGCAATGGGGAGCGTGTCGCCGGGGTCAAATTCCTCTACGGGCAGCCGCGTGAGGTTTTCTTTGCATGAAAGGGTGTCCCTGCTGGCAAAGAGGGGACCATGCCAGTGCTTGCACCATACATCGAGCCCCTTGATATGGTCACCATGCTCATGGGTGATTACAAGAGCGGCGACGTCGTCTGCCGAGAGGCCAAGCTCCGCCATGCGTTTAAGTGTCTCGCGGCGGGACAGGCCGTTGTCGATCATGATGAGCCCCTGAGGTCCCTCGACGAGTGCGCAGTTGCCTTTTGAGCCGCTGCCGAGGATATGAAGGTGCAGGCGAGACATAAGATTCCAAAGGATACAATGAGTGCGGACGAATAGAGGAGGAAGCGAATGCCAACGGTATCTCAGCACTATGGACATCATGCCGCGCCGAGGACGGATAAGAGCGCCCTGGCAACGCGGCAGGCCGCTGCCCCCGTAGTGCTTATGGTATCAGGCGGTGCGGACTCGACGGCGCTGCTCCTTATGGCTTGCACATCAAAGCTGGATATCCAGGACGGGCGCGGCGTCGCTCCCATTGCGCGCGAGCGATTGCACGTGCTGCATGTAAACCATCATCTGCGCGGGGAGGCATCCGATGGCGACGAGGCCTTTGTACGTGACCTGTGCGCACAATACGGTTTGCCGCTGTGTGTTGAGCATGCCTATTTTGATGACGAATCGGGCAATATCGAGGCTGCGGCTCGCGAGGTGCGCTATGCCGCGGCACGGAGATACGTTCGCGAACTTTGTGCCGAATCGGGCGCACCGCGGACGGCGGCTCGTATCTGTACCGCGCATACTTCGTCGGACCGCGCGGAAACATTTTTGATGAATGCCATTAAAGGGTCGGGTCCCGCGGGTCTATCGAGCATTCCGCGCCGTCGGAACATTGTGGTTCGCCCCTTGCTCGACCTCACGCACGATGAACTCGTGAGCTATCTGCAGGTGCACGGTCAGCCATGGCGGGAAGATGAAAGCAACGAGGACGTTTCGTACCTGCGCAACTATGTACGCCATCGGGTGATGCCGGTGGTGGCACAGCGCAACGCGAGCGTCTGTAAGACGATTGGCGCCGCTTGCGAAATTCTGGGCGACGAAGACGCCTTTCTTTCCCAGCTTTCGGCACAGGCGTTTCGAAGCTGCCTGCGCAAGGAAGCGGCGGGCGCACTTGTGCTCGATGCGCGCCGTCTTGCCGCCGCTGAGGTTGTGATTGCACGGCGTATCGTGCGATTGGCGATTAAGCGCATCGATCCCGACGCGCGACCGGAGATGCGGCACGTGGAGCGCGTGCTCGCCTGCGTCGCTGCGGGCTCGGGCTCGGTTACGCTTCCTGCGGGAATTGATGCCCGTGTGGAGTTTGGCACGCTGGCGTTCAAGGCCCCGGCGGCGCGCGAGGGTTTAGTGGCCGATTGGATCTCCGTTCCCGGTCGTCTGCCGCTGGGGGCGGGGCATATGCTGACAGCGGAGCCGATGGCTGTGGAGCCGGGGTGCGATATCGTGCACCGTGCCCGCGAGCTTGCTGCTGCCGGAAAGGTTGCGGCCTTGGTGGATGCGGCGGCCCTGGGGTTTGCCGACCGCGATAGCGAGCGGATGTTAGCCGGCTCGCGCGGGGAGATTCCCACCGAGGCACGATCGGCGCGCCTGTGGGTGGATAGCCCTGTGCCGGGAGACGTGATGTGCCCGTTGGGGATGAACGGCCGAAGCAAGAAAGTGTCAGACCTGTTAAACGAGGCGCGCATTCCTGTTTCAGACCGCTCTGGCGTACCCGTGGTAAGAACGGCTCCGGGAGGTGCCGTAGTATGGGTCGCGGGCGTTCGCGCGGACGAGCGTTTTAAATGCACGGCCGCAACGCGCGTGGCATATCTGCTTCGTGTGGTCGATGCGGAATAGCGCTTCGCGCCAGCTATTCTGTGCGACGTTGACGGTATTCCCGCGCTGATGGCGCACGTGCTGGTAAATATACCCCGTGCGCTGCTAGAATGTGTAGTTCGCGTCCATGCGGCGGTGCGTGGGCGATAAGCACAAGAAAGGGTTGTCATGGCTTCTCAACATCCGGATATCGAGAAGGTTCTGTTTACGCAGGAGGATATCGACGGTATCGTCTCTCGCCTAGGCGAGCAGATTACTCGCGACTACGCGGGTAAGGATCTGGTGCTGATTGCGGTCCTGCGCGGCGCCGTGGTCTTTATGGGCGACCTGATGCGCAAGATCGAGCTGCCGACCAACATCGATTTCATGGCTGTTTCGAGCTATGGCGACGGTGTGAAGTCCTCGGGCATCGTGCGTATCATTAAGGACCTGGATATCGACATCCGCGGTCGCGACGTGCTGATCGTTGAGGACATTCTGGACTCGGGCCTGACGCTCAAGTATCTGATGAAGAACCTCGAGAGCCGCAAGCCCGCCTCGCTGGAGGTTGCCGCCTTCCTGTGGAAGGACGTTGAGGACCGTACCTCGGCCGTCACGCCCAAGTATGTTGGAACCCATTGCCCCGATGCCTTTGTGGTGGGCTACGGCCTCGACTATGCCGAGCGCTATCGTAACCTTCCGTATCTGGGCATTTTGAAACCGGAGGTTTATTCGTAAGATGCCCGACGACCGTAACGATAACAATTCCCAGACTCCCCGGGAGCCTAAGATCCCGGGGATGCCCGGAGGCAAGAAGCCCGCGCGTACGGGCTGGCTGTATTTTATTTTGGCTTGCGCGCTTCTGGGCTACGCCTTCTTTAACATGGGCTCCGGCTTTGCCAATTCCAGCAATACCGTTAAGCTTGCGACGAGCGAGATGGTGAGCGCCATTAAGCAGGATCGCGTTGAAGATTTGACCTATACGGTTCAAGACGGAAGCGTGGCGGGTCATTACTGGAAGACGAAAAAGGACAAGGGTGATACGAGCGAGCTCAAGAGCTTCTCCTCGACCTATGTCGGCTCCGATTCGCTTGCCGAGCTTATGGCGGAGCACCCCGACACCAAGTACATCGTCAACACCAACGACCCCGATTTTTGGGGCGACTTGGCGATGAGTGTGCTGCCGACGATTGCCCTGATCGCCATCATGTTCTACTTTATGCGCCAGATGATGGGCGCCAATAATAGGAACATGCAGTTTGGCAAGACCAATGCCAAGACCAACGAGGCTACGCGTCCCAAGGTCAAGTTCGAGGACGTTGCCGGCGTGGACGAGGCAGTCGAGGAGATCCGTGACTTTTTAAGCGATCCGGATCGCTATCGCAAGCTGGGCGCCAAGATCCCGCGTGGCGTGTTGCTGGTGGGCCCTCCGGGCACCGGTAAAACGTTGCTGGCCAAGGCCGTTGCCGGCGAGGCGGGCGTGCCGTTCTTTAGCATCTCGGGTTCCGACTTTGTCGAGATGTTCGTGGGTGTCGGCGCCAGCCGTGTGCGTGACCTCTTTAAGGAGGCCAAGTCTCAGGCTCCGTCGATCATCTTTATTGACGAGATCGATGCCGTGGGACGTCAGCGCGGAGCCGGTCTGGGCGGCGGTCACGACGAGCGCGAGCAGACGCTCAACCAGCTGCTGGTCGAGATGGACGGTTTTGAGGAAAGCGAGTCGGTCATCCTGATCGCCGCGACCAACCGCCCCGATATTCTGGACCCGGCATTGCTGCGCCCCGGTCGTTTTGACCGTCAGGTTACGGTCGACCGTCCGGACGTGAAGGGCCGCGAGCAGATCTTGCGCGTGCATGCTGAGAACAAGCCGATGGACGAGGACGTTAAGTTTGAGAAGCTCGCCCAGATGACCGTTGGCTTTACTGGTGCCGATTTGGCGAACCTGCTCAACGAGTCTGCGCTGCTGGCCGCTCGCCGCCATCGTTCCGTGATCTCGATGGACGAGGTCGAGGAGTCGATGGAGCGCGTGATTGCCGGACCGCAGCGCAAGGGTCGCGTGATGACCGAAGCCGAGCGCACCACGATTGCCTACCACGAGAGCGGTCATGCCCTGGTGGGTCATATCCTGGAGCACTCCGATCCGGTTCACAAGATTTCGATTGTCAGCCGTGGCCAGGCTCTGGGCTACACACTGCAGCTTCCGCAGGAGGATCACTTCCTCAAGACCAAGAACGAGATGCTCGATGAGCTTGCCGTGTTATTGGGCGGTCGCGTTGCTGAGGAGCTCATGTGCGACGACATCACGTCGGGCGCGAGCAACGACCTGGAGCGCGCGACCAAGATGGCGCGCGAGATGGTCACGCGTCTGGGCATGAGCGAGGAACTGGGCACGCAGGTGTTTGGCGAGGCGCAGCATCAGGTGTTCCTGGGCCGCGATTACGCCGATCACCAGGATTATTCCGAGGAGACGGCGCGCCGCATCGATATCGAGGTTCAGCGCATCATGCGCGAAGCCCATCGCCGTGCGGTCGAGATTTTGGATGCCCGTCGCGATCAGCTCGATCTGATGGCGAAGGTGCTGCTTGAGCGCGAGACCGTCGAAGGCGACGCCGTGAACGCCCTGCTCGACAACGAGTGGGATGCTTACCTTGAGCGCGAGGGCGATATCCTGGCGGCCAAGGAGGAGCGCAACGCCAAGGCGGCCGGCATGCCGACCAAGAAGTGCTCGCCTCGCATGAGCGAGGAGGAGCTGGCGGCTGATGCTGCGGCCTTTGCGCAGGCGGCCATGCAGGAGGATGCCGAAGCCGCATCCGATGATGCCGGTGATGGCAATGCTGTCAACGCTGACGGCAACACCGACGCCGACAAATAGTTCTTGTAGCGAAAGCCTCTGCGGGGAAACCTGTGGAGGCTTTTTCTTTTGAGCGATATGTTGATTGGGGACAGACTTAAATGAGCGTTTTCACGCATTTAAGTCTGTCCCCAATCAACATTGTGGCGCTCTAGTTGGCTAAAGCGTACAATAGCGCCTATGCGAAAGGGGAACAGATGATCAACGAAACTATGTATGCTCGCGGTGCGGAAAGCTCCATCATCCGCGAGATCTTTAGCTATGGTCTTGAGCGCAAGGCGCAGATCGGTGCGGAGAACGTATTCGATTTTTCGCTGGGCAACCCGAGTGTTCCGGCGCCAGCTGCCGTGGCGGAGTCCATTAAGAAGGCCTTGGGGCTGCCGAGCGACCAGTTGCACGGCTACACCCCCGCTCCGGGCCTGCCGCAATGTCGAGCAGCCGTCGCCGAATCGCTCAACCGCCGCTTTGGAACGAACTATGAGGGTAAGGACGTCTTTATGACGGTGGGTGCCGCGGCTTCGCTCACCTGCACGCTCAACGCCGTTACGAACCCGGGCGACGAGGTTATTGTTATCGCCCCATACTTTCCGGAGTATCGCGTGTGGATTGAGAAGGCCGGCTGCACGTGTGTTGAGACGCTCGCCGATGAAGACACGTTCCTGCTGAGCGTGGACAACGTGTTCAAGGCGATCACCGACAAGACGGCAGCCGTCATTATCGACTCGCCCAACAACCCGACCGGTGCCGTATATACGCGCAACACGCTGACGCGACTGGCCAATGTTCTGCGCGAGGCCAACGCTCAGCGCGATCCCGAGAACCCGATTATGCTCATCTCGGATGAGCCGTACCGCGAGATCGTGTACGGTGCCGAGGTGCCTTGGGTGCCCTCGATCTACGAGCACACCATCGTCTGCTACTCGTATTCCAAGTCGCTGTCGCTGCCGGGCGAGCGCGTGGGCTGGATTTTGGTTCCCAACACCAACCCGCAGGCGGCGCGTCTAATGCCCGCCGTTGCCGGTGCCGCCCGTACGCTGGGCTTCGTGTGCGCGCCGGCGCTCTTTCAGCGCGTAATTATCGACTGCATCGATGAGCCGAGTGACGTTGAGGCCTATGCACGCAACCGCACCGCGCTTACCGACGCACTAGCGGAGTACGGCTACACCTATGTTGAGCCGGATGGCGCGTTCTACCTATGGGTGAAAGCGTTGGAGCCCGATGCGAATGCGTTTTGCGAGCGCGCAAAGAAGTATGAGTTGCTTGCGGTTCCCTCGGACAGCTTTGGTATGCCGGGTTGGTTCCGCCTGGGCTATTGCGTGAGCTACGAAACGATTGTCAATTCGCTACCCGCTTGGAAACAGTTGGCGGACGAGTATCGTTAAAAGTAAAGCGCTCTGCCTACAATGTTTTACGTGAAACGGGGTTTGGTGTTAAGCCGGACCCCGTTGTCATGGACGTTGTGTCTTTGGGATGGAGTGGTTTTACGACTATCGAAGGCTATGCGTACAATGAATATAAGCGACGGCCGTGCCAGATAAGGAGACCTGATGCCCTACCTGCTTTCTTGTGACATTCATACCCATACGATGTTCTCTGCGCATGCATATTCGACCATTGAGGAGAATGTGTACTGGGCGGCAGAGCGTGGTCTGCAGGTACTCGGATCTGCCGACCATCTGAGCTCTATGGTTACGGCTTGCCCCAATGACCTGCGCAGTTACCAGTTCTTTATCAACCAGGATATCTGGCCGCGCATTTGGAGCGGCGTGCTGGTGCTGCGTGGTGCCGAGGCCGATATCGTTTCGCTGGACGGAAGCCTGTTTGGCGAGGACACTCCTGTCACGCTCGATATCGCCGGCGATTCGTACAGCCGTCAGCATTCACTGTTCGATTTGGTTACGCGTAATTTGGATTATTTGGTTGCAAGCGTGCATAATCCGCAGATTGCTGAGGGCGCGACGCTGGCCCAGGCGACCGAGATGTATATCAACGCCTTGGAACACCCCAAGGTGTTCATGCTGGGCCACACGGGTCGCTCGGGCGTGCCGTTCGATATCGACGAGGTGCTGTTGGCGGCTAAGGCCAAGCACAAGATCATCGAGATCAACAACCATAGTCTTGAGCATGGTACCGATGCCGAGCATTGGGGCGCTTGCCGCAAGATTGCCGAGCGCTGCGCCGAACTGGGCGTGGGGATTGGCGTCTCGACCGACGCGCACATTGGTATGGCAATTGGCAAGCTCGACCAGGCGCGCAAGATGCTCGATGAGATTCACTTCCCGCTGGACCTGATCGTGACGCGCGATCGCGAGACGCTGCTGCGCGAGATGGCGGCAGCCGGCGTGTGTGACCTGCGCAAGAGCATGTAACGGGCTCATCTGCCCAACGAGAGGGGGCGGTCCAGACGGGCCGCCCCCTCTCGTTGGGCCGGTAGATTTTAAGGCATGTCCCAAAAATCTACTGGGGTGGGTTAGCGGCGCTCGAGGATCGCTACGGTTTCGGTGTGGTCGGTATGGGGGAACATGTCGACCGGCGTGATCTTGAGCAGGCGATAGCCTCCGTCGAGGAGCTGGTGCAGGTCACGCTCTTGGGTCACGGGGTTGCAGCTGATATAGGTGATGCGGCGCGGCTTGAGTGCGCAGGCGGCTTCGAGGAACTCGGGGGTGGAGCCGGCGCGCGGCGGGTCGATGGAAAGGACGTCGACGCGTTCGTTGTTGTCGGCGGCATCGAGGATGTAGTCGGTGGCATCGTCGGCCATAAACCAGGCGCTGCGGGTAAGGCCGTTGAGCTCGGCATTGCGACGTGCGTCGGCAATGCCCGCCGGGTTGCGCTCCACGCCGAGCAGCATAATGCCGACGCCCCTGTCCTGGGCATCCTTCGCGGCGCACAGACCGATGGTGCCGCTGCCGCAGTAGGCATCCATAAGCACATCGCCCTGGCGCAGGTCCATGCCTTCGATGGCGAGCCGGTAGAGCAGTTCGGTCTGCTGCGGGTTGGTCTGGTAGAACGCGGTGGGGGAGATGTCGAACTCGCAGCCGAGCAGCTGGTCGCGCATGCACTCGGCGCCAGAGACGATACGAGTCTCCTCACCCAAGATGGCGTTACCGGGACGGCCATTGATATTTTGGGCAACGGTGACGATATGCGGATCGAGTGCCGCGACGGCCTCAAAGAACTCCTGTGCATGCGGTAAGTCACGCTGGGCGGTCACGAGCGTAACCATGACCTGGTCGGTACGCCAGCCGCAGCGGACGACGGCATAGCGAAGCAAACCAAGATGCTTGTCCTCATTAAAGGCGGGAATATGCAGCCGCTCAGCTTCGCGCGCGATGCCGTTGAGAATCTGACGGGCACCTGGCGCCTCGACAGGACACTCGGGTACGGCAACGATCTTGTGCGTGCCACGCTCAAAGAAACCGCAACGGACAGCGCCCTCCTTACCGGGAGCAAAGGGAGTGGCAGCCTTATGACGAAAGCCACGCGGCGCAGGATATTTACCCGGGTCGCCCAGGGTAACACCCATACCGCGAATGGGATCAACGGCAATACCCTCGCGCTCGCAGAGCTCAGCAAACAGCTCTTCCATAGCAGCCTGCTTGCCCGCCAACTGCTTCTTATAAGGACGATTGAGTGCCGTGCACCCACCACAAGCCCGCATGATGGAACAGGGCGACTTGGGATCCACGGCCTTTCGCGCAGGCGAAACCGAATCTTTATGTGGGCGCTTGGTGCGAGTCTGAGATGCCTTGTCCTCGCTCCGACGAGAGCCGGGACGCTTGGCCTTAGTCTTGCCCTTAGCCGACTTGCTTTTTGCAGCTTTAGAAGACTTGGATTTCGTAGAGGATTTCTCCTCTTTTGACCCCTCAGCCGCTTCCACCAAAGCACGACGAGCCCTACGCTCCGCACGAGATTCTGCCATCAATAACTCCACTAATTCATGAATTAAAGCTGCAAGTATTGTACCGTGCCAAGCCAGCAGACGATATGCAAGCGGTTTATTCGTGTCAGTGATAAGCCCAACGACGGTTGCCCGCCGCGTGAGGGGTGTGGGGGTTAAGTTTATCGCGAGTTCCGCACGAACAGGAGGCCACTTAATGTGGCCTCCGTCGTGAGCAGGACTGTAGAGCAGGAAACTTAACCCCCACACCCCTCACGCGGCGGGCAAATTCGCCTTGTGCTCTATCACGCTAAAGTGTATGATTCTGAACGTTACATGACTCACTTTACTTAACTAAAGTGCCACCAAGGGGGAATACCATGAATACCGATATGTCTCGTCGTCAGTTTGTTGGTCTAGCCGGCTCGTTTGCCACGGTGCTTGGCCTTGGTCTTGTCGGCTGCGGCGGTGGTGCCGGCAAGGGCTCCGCTGCTGGCTCTGCCGCGGCCAAGGATACGAAGGGCGCCGCGGAGTCCAAGAAGCTCGTGGTGGGCTTTGATAAGTCCTATCCTCCGTACGGCTTTGTGGGCGACGATGGCAAGTACACCGGCTTTGACCTCGACCTTGCCAAGGCCGTTGCCGATAAGCAAGGCTGGGAGGTCAAATACGAGGCTATCGACTGGGATGCCAAGGACACGCTGCTCAACTCGGGTGCCATCAACTGCATCTGGAACGGCTTTACCATGGAGGGCCGCGAGGGCGACTACACGTTCTCCGAGTCTTACATGCTCAACGAGCAGGTGCTCGTGGTCAAGAAGGACGCGGGTATCAAGAGCTGGGACGATCTTGCCGGCAAGACCGTGATTACCCAGACTGATTCCGCCGCACAGGACGTGCTCGAGGGCGACCAGAAGGATCTGGCCGCGACGTTTGCCACGCTCGATACCATCGGTGAGTACAACACGGCGTTTATGCAGCTCGAGAGTGGTGCAGTCGATGCCGTTGTCTGTGACCTCTCGATCGCTCAGTATCAGCTTGCCGCCAAGCCTGATGCCTATACGCAGCTCGACAAGCCGTTGTCCAGCGAGCACTACGCCGTTGGCTTTAAGAAGGGCGACACCAAGTCCGCCGATGCCGTGACCGAGTCGCTCAAGGCGCTCTATGAGGACGGCACGGTCAAGGACCTGTGCGATAAATATGCAGATTACGGTCTTTCCTTCGACAACTGGGTTTTGAAATAATGTCTATTCAGGTCATGATGCAGATGCTTGGCCAGGGCTTCTTGGTCAGTTTGCAGCTGTTTGTGCTGACGCTGCTCGGATCGATTCCGTTGGGAATCCCCGTGGCGTTTATGCGTATGAGTAAGATCGCGCCGCTTCGCTGGATTGCGCGCATCTACATTTCGGTCATGCGTGGCACGCCGCTCATGCTGCAGATGTTTGCCATCTACTTTGCCCCGTACTACGTGTTTGGCATTTCGCTCACGCCCGATTCCAAGTGGACGGCGTGCGTTGTGGCATTCATCATCAACTACGCCGGCTACTTTGCCGAGATCTATCGCTCGGGCCTGCAGTCCATTCCGCGCGGTCAATACGAGGCTGCCGAGGTGCTGGGCTACTCGCGCATGCAGACGTTTCTGTATATCGTGATGCCGCAGGTCGCCAAGCGCATTTTGCCGGCGATGGGCAACGAGATCATCACACTGGTCAAGGACACGTCGCTGGCGTTCGCCATCGGCGTGGGCGAGATGTTCTCGACGGCCAAGGCGCTGGTCGCCTCGCAGGTGAGCATGGTGCCGTTTGCGATCGCGGCGCTGATCTACTGGGTCTTTAACTTTGTGGTCGAGATGCTGCTGGGCGCTGCCGAAAAGCGACTTGACTACTACCACGACTAGCCTGTTCCGTCGTGCTTTTCAAACACATGGAGGTTCCCGTGTCCGGAACGGTAATGAATATAGCGAACGCACGCAAGGCGTTTGGCGGCAATGAGGTGCTCAAGGATATCTCGCTCGAGGTAAAGCGTGGCGAGGTCGTGGCAATTATCGGGCCTTCGGGCGGCGGTAAGTCCACGCTGCTGCGCTGTGCCACGCTGCTCGAGACGCTCGATGGTGGCTCGCTCTCGTTTGGCGACCTTGCCGTCGCGACGGATGCGGGTTCGGGCGCGGTGTACGCAAAGGGCGATGTACCTAAACAGGCGCGCTCGCGGTTTGGTCTGGTGTTTCAGAACTACAATCTGTTCCCGCACTATACCGTGATGAAAAACATCACCGATGCACCGATCCGCGTGCTTAAGCGCCCGCGCGAGCAGGCGGAGGCCCGCGCACACGAGCTTATTGCACAGATGGGGCTTACGGGTAACGAGAACAAGGTGCCCTGCGAGCTTTCGGGCGGTCAGCAGCAGCGCGTGAGTATTGCCCGCGCCTTGGCGCTCGACCCGGAAATCTTGTTCTTTGACGAGCCGACCTCGGCGCTCGATCCCGAGCTAACGGCCGAGGTGCTGCGCGTCATTAAGGACCTCGCTGCGCAGAATATGACGATGGTGATCGTGACACACGCGATGCAGTTTGCCCGCGACGTTGCCGACCGCGTGGTCTTTATGGACGGCGGTCGTATTGTCGAGGAGGGACCTGCCGAGCAGGTCATCGACCATCCGCGCGAGCAGCGCACGCGTGAGTTCTTGAGCCGTATCGAGGGATAGGCTCAGGTATTTACTCAACTATTAATTGAGGCGAAGCCGCCGCAGGTCTTACGGTCTGTGGCGGCTTTTTGTTTGCGTCGACGGGGTTCAATAATCGACTCACAAGCTTGTCTCTTCCTCTCGCCGCCTGTATTCCTACGTGCGCCGAAAGGTATGCATGGACAGCCGCCCGTGAGGGTAGGGTGGTGGCATAGGACATTTGGAGGGTGAGTCGGCTCGGCTGCCGACCATGCTGCTCCCAGGACGGCACCGACCGCGAACTCTCCCCGTTGGCGTCGCGCATTGCGCGCGGCCCTGCAAGGAGGTCATCATGGGTGCTCCCAAGACCGGTAACGTAAGGAACGTGGTGCTCGTAGGCCAAGGCGGGGTGGGCAAGACTTCACTCGCCGAGGCCATGCTCCACCTTTCCGGCAAGACCGCCCGCCTGGGCGGCCACGACGGCACCAAGCCCACGCTCGACTATGACCCCGAAGAGGTCAAGCGTGCATTTTCCATCTCGACGACCATTGCGCCGATCGACTGGAAGGGCGCGCGCATCAACGTGCTCGATGCCCCGTGCTATCCCGATTTTATCGGCGACGCCTATGCCGCGATGAGCGTCTGCGAGACGGCTCTGTTTGTTGTCGACGCCGAGGCCGGCCCGCAGCCTACGACGGTTAAGCTCTGGTATGCCGCCGAGGACCTGCGCCTGGCGCGCGCGGTGTTCGTAAACCGTCTGTCGCGTCCCGAGGCCAGCTTTGCGTCCACTATGGAACTGCTGCAGGAGCGCTTTGGTACACGCTTGGGTGCCGTGACCCTGGGCTGGGGCGAGGGCGAGGACTTTGACGGTATCATCGACCTGGTGCGCATGAAGGCGCGCCATTGCAACGGCGCCGAAGCCGTTGAGTCGGAGATCCCCGAGGAGTATCGTGCCCAGGCCGAGGAGGCCCATGACCATCTGTGCGAGTTGGTGGCCGAGGCCGACGACGAACTGATGATGAAATACCTGGAAGGCGAGGAGACGCTGACGCAGGAAGAGCTCGAGGGCCTGCTGTCGAAGGCGATTGCCGAGCGCATTTTTGTGCCGGTCTTTGCGGGCGATTGCATTAAGGAGCAGGGCGTCAACTCGCTGATGGACGACATCGCCACGTACTTCCCGGCGCCGACCGACTACGGCGAGATGCCGCTTATCGACGGCGACTCGCTCAAGATCTCGAGTGACGATGACCGTCCGGTGGCATTTGTGTTTAAGACCCTGGCCGATCCGCAACAGGGGCGCATCAGCTTTATCAAGGTGCTGACGGGTACGCTTGAACCGGGCCTTGAGCTGGTCAATGCACGCACGCGCAAGGGCGAGCGTCTGGCTCACCTGTATGTGATGTGCGGCCGCGACATGACCGAGGTCGGTCACGCCTATGCCGGCGATATCATCGTGGCGCCCAAGCTGGCTGCCGAGACGGGCGATACGCTCTCGATTACCGGTAAGGTCGAGGCTGCGGCGTTTAAGTTCCCCAACTCGCAGTACCGCATCGCCATTGAGGCCGAGAATCGCGGCGACGAAGAGAAGCTCTACACGTTTATCGAGAAGGCCTGCAAGGCCGATCCGACCATGAGTATCGACCGCGACGAGGAGACCGGGCAGACCATCATCTCGGCGGTGGGCGAGGCGCAGGTTTCGGTGCTGCTCAACCGTTTGGAGGACCGTACCAAGGTTGTGGCAAAGAGCGTGCCGATCCGCATTCCGTATCGCGAGACCATCCGCCGCACGGCAAGCGCCCAGGGTCGCCACAAGAAGCAGACCGGCGGCGCCGGTCAGTACGGCGACTGCTGGCTGCGCGTGGAGCCGCTCATTGGGCCCGACGGCACGAGCGACGGCTATGAGTTTGTTGACGAGGTCGTGGGCGGCCGCATTCCGCGTTCGCTGATCCCTGCCGTGGACAAGGGCGTCCAGGAGACTATGAAGGACGGCATCATCGCCGGCTACCCGCTCACGGGCATTCGCGTGGCTGTGTACGATGGCTCGTATCACAGCGTCGACTCCAACGAGATGGCGTTCCGCGCGGCGGCCCGCATCGGCCTGCGCAAGGCGTGCGCCGATGCCGACCCGGTGGTGCTGGAGCCCATCGAGGAAATCACGGTGACTATCCCCGAGAGCTACGCCGGCGCCGTGATGGGCGACATCTCGGCCTCGCGCGGTCGCGTGACGGGCATGGAGACCGACGAACGCGGCGATACCGTGGTCATTGCCCAGGCGCCGCTGGCCGAGCTAACGGATTACTCGACGCGCCTGCGCTCTATCACGCGCGGCACGGGCGACTTTACCATGAAGCCTGCAGGCTATGAGCAGGTGCCTTATGACGTTCAGGCCAAGCTGGTCGAGCGCTATGAGGAGGGCCGAGCTAAGTAACGTGTGGCTTTGTCTGCAATGTAGGTGCTGACGAAAAGGCCGCCCTGGGTAACCGGGGCGGCCTTATTTGATCCCTTGGGGACGGAGGAAAACGGATCATTTTTGGGTTACGGGCGGCGCGGTCGGTACTAGTCTCCGGGTGCCTGGTTGCGGCCGGTGGCGTAGTCGATCTGCACGTGCGGCTGCAGGTTGTAGCAGTACACGTGGAAGCACAGGGTCTTGCCGTGGTCCTCGATCGATTGTGCTTCCAGACGAATGCCACGACAGACGAGCTCCTCCTCGTTGTACATAGGCGTGACGCGATAGAGCACGTGGTTGCCCGTGTCGCGGACGTAGTCGAGGATCTGCTCTTCAAACGGCAGCATGCCCGTCTCGTTGAGATAGCGCGTGCCGGTGAGGAGATTCTTGCGGTTGGCGTTTTCGCCGCAGAGTGACCAGGCGATGAGGTGGCAGCGGTTGTAGAGGCTCTGGCCTGGAATAAAGTCGTAGCGCTGCTGGTGCCAACCGGCAGGATGGATACGCGAGATATCGCCGCGCTTGCCCTGACCGAGCGATTCGGGGCCCACGCAGGCGAGCGCCTTGCGAGTGCGGCCCAGGCTGTCGAGCTTGGAGAATTTCTTAAAGCAGCCCTCTTCGGTGGCACGATCGTATTCATCGAGTGTGAATGACGGCGTGCCGAGCGGGTGCGTGCTGTCGGCGCGAAGGGCAACGTAGGGGTTGCCGGCGTAGTCGGGAATGCTGCTGAGATAAACACCACGGGCGCGGTTGAGGTCGGGGTTTTCCACCTCGTCGATGGGGGCGGCGGCGCTGTCTGTGGAAGCGTCGTCGCCGGTGTCGGTTGCGACGGAATCGGAGCCATTGCCGGAGTCCTCGGAGCTCGCTGTTCCCGATTCGAGCCGGGCGACCAAGTCCGCTTCGTCGTCGGTACGGCTGGGACTCTCGTTTTGCTTTTCGGCCAGAGCCGCCGCCTGCTCATCACTTTGCGGCGACAGCAACTTGGGCGCCCCATCGAGCGATCCCGTAAACAGCGCAAACCCCAGCACCACGGCGGTGCCGATGGAAAGTGCTTGCTTGTAGGCGGACTTGCGCAACATGGGGGCTCCTGGATGGACGGTTGGGAATCTACTAGTCTAGCAGGAGACGCCGCAGACCGTTTTCCCAGATAAAACCTGCCAAAATAAACCTGTCCCTTTTTGGTAGGTAAAACGGGAGCCGTTTCACCGCAACTTAGGGTGCGGTTGGGATGTGTACGCTTTAATGAGCGGCGCCCATGGTTAGAGAGATTACGCTCGTCTCTCTAAATGTCTCTCTAATGGGAAGCTCGGTTAGAGAGACGGAATGCCAGTTTTCGTCCGTCCGTTACCATCTGCCAAAAATGGCGGATAAAGGACTCATTGAAGTAATGGGTTCATCGACGAGCCGCAACCGCCGCTATCGGAAGAGGTAGATGTGGCTGAGTCGCCTCTCTAGTGTCTCTCAAAGATAGATGGATGCTAGAGAGACGGTTGCCCCGCGATATTTCCCCAGATAAAACCTGCCAAAATAAGCCTGTCCCTTTTTGGTAGGTTACTGGTTCATGTTGCCGTGGATGTAGGGGGTGACCTCGGGGGAGATATGGCCGCAGCCTAGGTTGCGCAGGGCAGATTCGATGGCGGCGGGAAGCGGGGCCTTGCCCTCGTCGTTGACCGCGGTGCTGCCGAGGGCGGCGATCTTGGCGACGTCTGCCGGCGCGGCCTCGATATGCATGCAGCCGCCGACGAGGCGTGCGCGGACCTGGTCCAGGCCAAGGTCGTGCAGGTAGTCCTCACAGGTGCGGATTACATCGACCTTCTCGCGCGTGAGCTCCTCGCCCGTGGGGACTCGCGTGGCCAGGCAGGCTCCTGCCGGCAGGTTCCAGACGGGATAGCCCCAGGCGCGTAGCAGCTCGCGCTCCTCGTCCTTGGTAAAGCCGACCTCCATAAGCGGCGAGCGCACGCCGAGCTCCTGGGCGGCGCGCATGCCGGGGCGGTAGTCGCCGCGGTCGCTTGCGTTGCTGCCGTCGATGACGGTGGGAAAGCCCAGCGACTTGGCGTGGTTGATGATGGCGGTAAAGCCGGCGCGCTTGCAGTGGTAGCAGCGGTTGGCGTCGTTGCAGGCTACCTGGGGGAGCTGCAGCTGATCGACCGAGAGGTTGAGCACGGGGAGCTTAAAATGCGGCCCCTCATCGGCCTGCCCGTCAACCGCCCGCTCAAACGAAGCCTGCTCGGGCGTGCCGATGAGCGGCGTGGTGAGGTGAACAAGAAGCGTGCTGGCGGGCATGATGCGGGCGCAGACCGCGGCCAAAAAGCTGCTGTCGACGCCACCGGAAAAGCCGATGGCGACGCGTCCGTATGCTAAAAGCAGCTGCTCGAGCGCTGCGTGTTTGTCCTGAAGCCCCTCTGCGGGTGCGGTGGTGTCTGAAAGCATGAATTGATCCTTACCAATATGTACTCGGTCGAAAACTATAATCCTACTGGACTGCTTGTCATAAGACTTCTATCTATGTAACGAAAGTGCAATATGCTATATACGTTATATACAAGTTTACAGGTGCGGTAAAGTTGCGGGAGTACAGCAGCGCGAAGCGATGGGGGACCGATATGATCAAGGCCGTTATTTTTGACATGGACGGAACGCTGGTCGATACCGAGCGTTTGGGTATCAAGGCGTGGAAGGCGGGCGCGGCCGAGCTGGGATTCGCGATTGATGATGCGCTGATCCATCAGTTTATCGGTCGCACGTTGCCCGATGTCATGGAGATCCTTGATGGACATTACGGCAGCCGCGAAACCGCTGAGGCAATCTATCGTCGCCATAGGGAGATTCGCGACGAGATGGTCAAGACCGATCTGGAGCTTAAGGACGGTGCCGCCGAGTGCCTCGACGAGCTGCTGGCTGCGGGCTATCACGTGGGCCTTGCGACGTCGTCGCGCCACGTTACCGCCGAGCGCAACCTTAAGACGGTTGGCCTCTTTGACAAGTTTGAGACGGTGACCTGCGGCGAGGACGTCGTGCACGGCAAGCCCGACCCCGAGATGTACCTGCTCGCCTGCGAGCGCGCGGGCTTTGCCCCCGAGGAGTGCGCCGTGGTCGAGGATTCCCGCAACGGCTGCGTCTCGGGCATCACGGCCGGCTGCCACGTCTTTGCCGTCCCCGATATCGTGCCGCTGCCGCAGGACGTGGTGGATGGCTGCGAGGCCGTGCTCGATACGCTGTTCGATCTGTCGGCGGCGGTCAAGGCTGTGCGCTAGCGTTTGCCGCGAGTCGCCATGCCCCGCGCCCGATCCCGCAGGACGGTGACGGTAGCGGCGCCTGCGCGGAGGCACTGTTCTAAAAAATGGAATTGAATACATTTTTGCAAAAAAGCTAATGAAAAATGGATTACATTCCATAAAAATCCGTAGCCGCAGGTTCGGCTAAACGGGGAAGGCCCGTGGGGTCAGCAAAAACGCCGCAGCGGGGCTGTTTCCGTTGCGGCGTTTTTTGTTACAGGTAGGCGCCCAGGTTGATGTCGGTTATAGGGGCCGCGGATGGGCCCGTCGGTTGCTGCTCGGCCTTTTGGGTGCTCACACGCTCGAGCAAGAAGGGGCGCACGAGCTCCTGACGGTTAATGTCCTCGGTGGCCGTGACCGTGGTGACGGTGCGCGCGGCGGAGCCGATGCGGACTCGTTTGGTCTTGGCGGCAGGTTTATCCTCGATTTGTTCCATGAGCAGCTGCACGCCCTTGCGGCCGATCTCGTAGCCCGGCGGTGCTACCGTGGTGAGGGGGACCGATCCGCTCCAGGCAAGCGGGTTGCCATCGCAGCCGGCAACAAGAATCTGGCCGGGGACGGAAATGCCTTTGTCGGTCAGCGCCGAGATAACGCCCGAGGCCAATACGTCGGTCAGGCCGATGACAAAATCGGGGCGCTCGTCAGCAGGGCGTTCGGCAATCTGGGTACCGATGCTGTAGCCGTCGGCTGCGGTATTCCACTCTCCGGCATCGATGACCTCAATTTTGATATCGGGATGCAGGGCAAGTGCCTTGTGGATGCCAAGGACGCGCAGGGTGAGCTGCATAAATGCCGCTCGGCCTACAACGACGATGCGGTGTGCGCCGCGGGCGATGGCGAGCTCGGCGATAATGCGCCCCTGTGCCTCGTTGTCGGCGGCCACGTAGTAACCGGGTTCTGAACAATGGACGTCCAGATGGACGATGGGGACGGGAATCTTGGTCATGGCGGGGTGCCAATCGGGGGACGCCATGGGCTGAACCATGACGCCGGACATCTGCGTGCCCATAAAATAGCGCAGGTAATGATCCTCGAGAATGTCGTCGTTATCGGCATTGGCGATGAGCAAGTCATAGCCGTGCTTGCGTGCCTCGTTGTGGGCACCGCTGGCAATCTGGAGCGAAAAGCCGTGGTCGAGACGGGGGAGGACCAGGCCAAAGGACTTGGTGGCGCCGCCCGCGAGCTGACGGGCGCTTTGGTTGGGCAGGTAGCCAAGGCGATTAATGGTCTCGTTGATGAGCTTAAGGGTTTCGGGGCGCAACTTTTCGGGGTGGTTGAGCGCGTTGGATACCGTGCCCAGCGAGACCCCTGCCTCGCGCGCGACGTCGCTGATTTTTACCTTTGCCATAGCGGCCCCTTTGATGCGTTTCAAGTACAAGCCAGATTGTAGCATCGCCCGCCCCTGGGGTGTCAAAACCTGCCAATTAGGGACAGGTTTATTTTGGTAGGTTTTATCTGCGGAAACGCCGTTGCCAGCGCGACCACCACGAAGGGGACAGGCACCTTTGTGGTGGTTTGAGACGCCCGGGCCTTCAATTGTCTCGATCTGTAACATCTGGACGGCAAAACCGCCTCCACCTGTTACAGATCGAGACATAGTGCTGGGGCCGAACCGTAATGTCTCGATCTGTAACACTAAGCCGGCTTATTGCGGCCCAGATGTTACAGATTGAGATCTTTCGCCGGGATAGGCCGCCGCGCCGGTCCAAACCACCACAAAGGTGCCTGTCCCCATTGTGGTGGTTTGGACCGGCTGGGCATGTGTGCATCGGGTGGTATCTAAGTTGAGATACCACTTCTGGTATATCAGCTTACGCTTGCGTGAGTACAATACTCGAACGTTATACGTCTCAGCGCCCCCTGTGCGTGGACGTCTTGCAGTCACGCGAACGAAGGGATTTATCCTATGTGCGGAATTGTCGGCTATACCGGCTCTGATATTGCAAAGAACATCCTGGTCACAGGCCTTAAGCGCATGGAGTATCGCGGCTATGACTCCTCGGGCGTCGCGCTCGAGGTGGGCGAGGGCGCCGCGGCGCACCTCGACGTTATCCGCCGCGTGGGTAAGGTTGCGGGCCTGGAGAGCGAGCTTTCCAATATCGATAGTGACGCAACCTGCGGTATCGGTCACACCCGTTGGGCCACCCACGGCAAGCCTTCCGTCGTTAACGCTCATCCCCACACCAGCTGCGACGGTCGCATCGCCATCGTCCACAATGGCATCATCGAGAACTTCGCCGAGCTGCGCGAGGAGCTGGAGGGCCGCGGCCATCACTTTAAGAGCGAGACCGATACCGAGGTCTTCGCACACTTAATCGAAGAGGCCTATGCCGAGACGCACGACCTGATGGCCTCCGTGCGTGAGGCTTGCACCCACGTGGTAGGCGCCTATGGCTTGGCCGCCGTGTGCGCCGACGAGCCTGGCGTGATTGCTGTTGCCCGCAAGGACTCCCCGATCGTGGTCGGCGTGGGCGAGACCGGTTCCTACGTTGCCTCCGACGTCATCGCGCTCATTGACGCCACCCGCGATGTCGTGGTGCTCGAGGACGGTCAGTTTGCCAAGCTTACGCCTGCGGGCGTCGAGTACACCGACGAGGCCGGCAATGTCATCGAGCCAAAGGTCACCCACATCGATTGGGATCTGGACATGGCCGAAAAGGGCGGCTATCCCGACTTTATGCTCAAGGAGATCCACGAGCAGCCGCGCGTCGTGCGCGACACGCTGGTGGGTCGCATGACCCCTGCCGGTGAGCTCGACATCGATGAGCTGGGCCTTTCGCTCGAGGAGCTCAACGACATCGACCGTGTCTACGTGATCGCCTGCGGCACCAGCTATCACGCCGGCCTCATCGCAAAGAACCTTATCGAGGGTTGGGCTCGCATCCCCACCGAGGTTGAGGCTGCCAGCGAGTTCCGCTATCGCAACCCCATCATCACGCCGACGACGCTTGTCGTGGCTGTGTCCCAGTCGGGCGAGACGGCCGATACCCTTGCCGCCATTCGCGATGCGCGCATCAAGGGCGCCAAGGTCTTTGGCATCACTAACGTGGTGGGCAGCCCGGTGGCGCGCGAAAGCGATGGCGTCATCTACACCAAGGCCAACAAGGAGATCGCCGTCGCATCAACCAAGAGCTTCATCGGTCAGGTCGTGAGCCTCACGCTTTTGGCCCTGCTGCTGGCGCAGGTGAAGTACCGTCTGACCACCAAGCAGACGCGCATGCTGTTCCGCGAGCTTTCTGATACGGCCGAGCAGATCCAGTGGATCCTAGATACGCAGACCGAGGCCGTGCACGAGGCCGCGCTTGTGTGCAAGGACGCGCAGTCCGCACTGTTCGTGGGTCGCGGTATGGGCGCCGCCATTTCCTATGAGGGCGCACTCAAGCTCAAGGAGGTCAGCTACCTGCATGCCGAGGCATATGCTGCCGGCGAGATGAAGCACGGCCCCATCGCGCTGATCGATCCGGGCTTCCCTGTTATCGCGGTGGCAACCAAGAGCGCCACGTACGATAAGACGGTGTCGAACCTCATGGAGTGCAAGGCTCGCGGCGCCAAGGTGATCGTCGTTGCTACTGAGGGCGACGAGGAAATTAACAAGATTGCCGACTGCATCATTCGCGTGCCGTCCGTCCGTGACGTGTTCAGCCCCATCACGGCGAGCGTTCCGCTGCAGCTGCTCGCCCGCGAGGTGGCCATTCTGCGCGGTTGCGACGTTGACCAACCTCGAAACCTCGCTAAGAGCGTGACCGTCGAGTAATTGTTGTTCCGGCGTTTTACCAAACGCCGGAACTGTTCGACGCTGCGCGAGCCGCATTCACGCCAATCTGACGTTCAATTTCGAGGGCGCGACCAGAAGGTCAGCGCCCTCTCATTTCACGTCACCTTGGCGCAAATGCGGCTCGCTCGCTGTTGGTGACTGACATCGACTATTCCGCAGTTGGTGCTATTTAACAATTGAGGCCCGGCTCCGTTGTGGCGGAGTCGGGCCTTGTTGCGTTTGCCCAGATAAAACCTGCCAAAATAAACTTGTCCCTTTTTGGCAGGTTAGCGGAGCTTGCTGGTCTCGAAGTACTTGGGATATTGGTCCAGGACCTCGGTCTGGTTGCGGAACATCATATGCAGGTGCTTGCTGACCAAAAAGCTCGCCTCGATGGGGTCGCGACCGGCGATAGCGCGGCGGATTTTCTTGTGCTCGTTAACAATCTCCTGATTGTCGAGCCTCTGCGTGGCGGCGCGCAGCCAGCGGAAGCGCTCCAGGTCGGCATTGGTCGCCTCGAGCCACGACCACACGGTGCTGCGGCACGCGATGTTAAAGATCATGCGGTGCATGAGGTTGTCGCTTAAAAAGAAGCCGATGCGATCCTCTTCGGCCATGGTCTTTTCCTGCAGCGCGATGGCTCGGTCGAGCTGCTCGATGCCTGCCGAGGTGGCACGGGCGCAGCACTCTACAATCACCTGCTTTTCCAGGTGCTCGCGAATGTAGCAGGCGCTCTCGGCAAGAGTGAGGTTGATGGGCGAGACATAGGTGCCGCTTTGGGGCACGGTACGCACCAGGCCCTCTTGCGCCAGACGCACCAGCGCCTCGCGCACAGGGGTGCGCCCCATATCCAGGTCGTCACAAAGCTGCTTGACGCCCAGTTTTTCGCCCGGTTTGTAGTCCAGGTAGACGATTTTGCGTCGAATGGTGTGGTAGGACTGGTCCTGTAGGCTCGTTTCCTGCTCGCCGACGTGCATCGATTCTTCCATAGCGCCTCGCAACCGTTCTATCACACTGATATGTCAGCTGTTAATTATGCCGCGAATCGGCTCTCCGCGGTGGGTAATTCGACTGTTGCCCAAGAACTATTGCGGCATCTTGGTCTGTGTTTACGCATGGCTGTGCTCAATGTTGCCGTATCATAAGCCGTCGCAAACGTGAAATAGAAAGAAGGAATCCCATATGCAACTGGCGAATATCGTACGCGAGCGCTGGAAGGGCGTATTGTTCTGCCTGATCGTCGCCATCCCCGCGACGTTGCTCGGCAAACAGGTTGAGGTGGTCGGCGGGCCGGTGTTTGCCATCCTCTTTGGTATGGTCCTGGCGCTCGTCTTTCCCAAGAATCGTCGCGAACAGCTCGCCGCCGGTGTCACCTATACGTCTAAAAAAGTCTTGCAGTACGCGGTAATCCTGCTTGGCTTTGGCATGAACCTCTCGCAGATTCTGTCCAAAGGCGCTCAGTCGCTGCCGATTATCGTGGCGACGATTTCGACCTCGCTTGTCATCGCCTTCGTGCTCTGCCGCGTTGTGAACGTGCCGGGCAAGATCGCGACGCTTGTGGGTGTGGGTTCGTCGATTTGCGGCGGTTCTGCCATCGCCGCGACCGCGCCCGTCATCGATGCCGACGATCGCGAGATTGCCCAGGCTATTTCGGTCATCTTCCTGTTTAACGTTATCGCGGCGCTCGTGTTTCCGACGCTCGGCGGCATGCTCGGGCTGACCAACGAGGGCTTTGGCCTGTTTGCCGGCACCGCCATCAACGACACCTCGTCGGTAACGGCTGCGGCGAGTGCCTGGGACAGTATGCATCCCGGCGCCAATGTGCTCGAGAGCGCCACAGTGGTCAAGCTCACCAGGACGCTGGCCATTATTCCCATTACGTTGGCTCTCGCATGCTGGCAGATGCATCTGGCGCGCAAGGCCGGCGGCGACGCCAAAAGCACGTTCTCGCTTAAACGCGCGTTTCCCATGTTCGTGCTGTTCTTTGTGCTGGCGAGCGTAATCACCACGGTTCTTCAGCTTCCTGCATCCATTACGGCGCCCATCAAGGAGCTGTCGAAGTTCTTTATCGTGATGGCTATGGCGGCTATTGGCTTTAATACCGATATCGTCGAGCTGGTCAAAAAGGGCGGCAAGCCCATCGCATTGGGCTTTTGCTGCTGGATTGGCATTGCGTGCATGAGTTTGGGAATGCAACACGTGCTGGGAATCTGGTAGAGAAGTAGCTTATTTGCGTGCTGCGTGTTGGCGAGCGCATCCTCGCGGTGGAGCGATAGGAGCTCTTGCGGGTATGGCTTTTCCGCAGGGTTATAGGGCCCGAAGAGCTCTTATCGCCCCGCCAGGATGGCGATGCGGGGCAACTCATATACTCGCAGGACGGCGGCTTCTGCCCTATAGTGTTTGGTGAGCAATATCGTTCAATTTTGAAACACTCGGTCGTGCGACCGTCGGCGGTTGCACGTCGCCGCGGACAGGGGCAAATCATGGATAGCGATGCCAAGCTGAACATCTTGACCGAGGCCCTGGCTGCTGCCGGGGCCTCGGCATTGGCAATCGATGCGCGTGGGGACGTCGCGATTTCGACCATGAATGACGCGGCGCTTGAGCGGGATGTGGCGGCTTTTGTCGCTGAGCGCCTCGACCGTATAGGAGACGGCGCGCGTCTGGTTATGGGGCGTGCGGGTACGCGCCTGAGCCTGACCGTTCGCCCCACCGACAAAGAAGGCGGGGGCCTTTGGGTCGTCGTGGTCCGCGAGGTACGCGGCGCCGCGGCACATGCGGGCATCGAGTGGCTCAACGCCGACGAAGTTGAGGCCCGCTACGAATCGAGCGCGTACGGCATCGTTGAGGGGGCGGCCTCGGTAGCTGCGCCGGTCGCCGAGAGTTACGCGCGCGGCGTGCCCCTTATGCTCGAGGGCGAGCTGGGAGCGGGTCAGGTCGAGATCGCCAAGCGCCTCTATCTGGACGGTCCTTTTGCCGATCAACCCTTTGTTGCCGTTGCGCTCGATGAGCTTACCGATCGCGGTTGGCGCCACGTGCTCAAAAGCGCCGAATCGCCGTTGTTCCAAACGGGGCTGACACTTTGCATTGAGGGCTGGAACACGGTTGGCCCCCAGCGTCTCCGCGAGCTCGTTTCCACGATGGCCGACACCGCGTTGGCGACGCGCTGCCATGTGGTGCTGACGGCGAATGACATGCCGGGCGGCAGCGAAAGTGATCAAGCTGCCTTTGTGACTGAGCGCTTCGCCTGTGCGGTGAGCGTGGCGCCGGCAATCGCCGAGCAGGGAGCCGCGTCGACGAAGGTTGCGCGCTATTTGGAATATCTCGCTGATGCATTTGGGACGGCAGCGCCCACGTTGTCTGCCGCGGCGGCAAAGACGCTCGATGTTTACCGCTGGCCGCGCAATTATCTGCAGCTCCGCGAGGTCTCGGAACGACTGTATATATTGGTGGGGGCGGGCACGGTGGACCGCGCTGTGGCGGAGGAAGTGCTCGCCCAAGAGGACGTGATTAAGACCGCAACCTTTGGCGCCCCGACACTCGAAAGCGACCTGTATATCCTGCGACCGCTGGCCGATACCGAGCGAGATATCGCGCATCTGGTTGTAGATCATCTCCACGGCAACCGGGCCTGTGCGGCGGAGGTGCTGGGCGTAAGCCGAACAACGCTGTGGCGCTTGCTGAAGGACGATGACCGTTGAGCGAGGCGCCCGTGACCGCGCGCGACGCGTGTGCTACAGTCCAAAGCGTTATTGTTTCGATTTGGTTACGGCGTGCGGGGGCGTATGGCTGAGACTACAAAACCGAGCCGCAGAAGGCGGAGTGCCGCGCCGGTTAACCGACGCACAACATCGGTGACGTGGGGCAAACACGCCTCGGGGTTTGACGGCTCGTTCAAGCGCACTAAATACGGCTATCCTTCGACAGGTGCTCGCTTGGCAATGCAGGCAGAGTCCTCGCTGTGGGGCCGCAAACGCGTGGTGGGCTCAAAGCTCAAGCACGACGGCACGCTCGGCTACATCAGCCGCGGGGCGGCTCGCCGCAGTGGGCTCAATCCTGCTGGTTGGCATCGTTATGTGCCGATCGCGGTCGTCGTTGCAGTGATCGTCATCGCACTCGCTGCGCTTGGCTACGCCGGCGGTGGCGCCAACTTGGACGCGGTGTTTAAATCGCCCGAGCTCGCGCATGCAGGCACAGAAGTTGTCGAGGGCGCTCAGACCCAGACGGGCGTCGCGCCCCAGCGCGGCATGGTCGCGGCAGCCTCCACCATCGCCGACGCTCAAAAGGACGAGGACGAGCAAGACGACGACGCCGAAACGACCCAGACGAACGAAACGACGACAACTCCATCGGCAAGATAAGTTGCGAGCGGAGCAGCAAATTTGGGACGGGGCCTTTTAGCTGCCCAAGTGTCGAATGTCAACAGTGGCGCACCTGATGTCAGTCGCCAACAGCGAGCGAGCCGCATTTGCGCCAAGGTGACGTGAAATGAGAGGGCGCTGACCTTCTGGTCGCGCCCTCGAAATTGAACGTCAGATTGGCGTGAATGCGGCCCGCGCAGCGTCAACGGGTCCGCCGTTCGTTAGAACGGCGGAACATACACCACGTTGTCGCGGCGGGGTTTGGCCCCGGGGAGTGCGTCCTCGGCGTAGCCCAGAATGCAGTTGCCCACACCGCGTAGGCTTCCGTCGGCGGGCAGACCCCACTTGGCCAGCAGCTCCAGTCCCTCGGGTGAGTCAAAGACCTCGTGCGCGCGGTGGATCCAACACGAATCGACGCCCAGCGCATAGGCTGCGTTGAGCAGGTTGCCCATGGCGAGCGAGCCGTCTTCCAGGTGCGTGGGCACGCTACGGTCGACGAGCACCACCACAACGGTCTTGGCGCCGTAGAAGGGATCTCCCTCGCTGCCCATAACTTGGGCGTTGAGCTGCGAGAGGCGCTCAACGGTCGCGGGGTCGGTAACGGCGACAAACGTCACCGGCTGGCGTCCCATGCCGCTCGGCGCGTACTGGCCGGCTTCGATAATGCGTGCGAGCTTCTCGGCCTCGACAGGGCGATCGCTGTAGTTGCGGCAGCTGCGGCGATGGATGAGCGCTTCGATGGTCTCCATGTGTCCTCCTGACGTTGGTTTCGATGCCTCGTTCTTACCCGCCGAACCAAAACCGTAATCGCGCAGCCGGCCTCAAACAATGCAAGCTACCAAGTGGAAAAGTTGGTTTGTATAAAACTTCAGCCAGAATGTGACAAACCGGTGGGATGATTAAACGTTTTATCCCGTCTACCCTGCGGTTTTTTACCACTTGCCTAAATGATGCGCGCATAAGCTCTGATAAAGGTTTTACTAAAGGAGTACCAACGTTTATCAGCGCGCCATGGTGGCGCCGGGCCAGGAGGTAACATCATGTTCCAGGCTGGAGATGTCGTCGAGACCGACTTCGAAGGATTTCTGAAGCTGCTGCGTTCCAAGACGCGCGCTTTCGTGTCGATCAACGATCACGAGTACTACATCACGCACACCGATGGCTATTGGCGTGTTCAGGATTGCGAGGCCCTCAACGATAAGGGCCACTTTACTGACTGCTCCGAGCTGGTCAACACGGTCTGCGAGGTCGTCGAACTGCCGTGGATCTGTGGCAAGAGCCTGCACGACAGCTTCTCGGGCGCCACGGTCTACGAGGCCGTCGCTGCGTAACAGCCAACAATCGATATTCTCTCGCAACCGCCGGCGCCGCCCCCGCGCCGGCGGTCTTTTTTGTCGACATGCCTATGTTGACCTGACCATATATAACGAGCTTATTGACGATAGTCAAAACTCGGACTAATGTAGAGATGTAAATTGGTCAAAACTCGGACAATCGAATGGTGGGATAGATGAATAGTGCGGTTACGCTGGTCGATTTCGACCGGATGCTCAATGGACTCGACCATATCTATTCGGAGTTCTCGCGCACCTGCGGTCTTTCGGATTGCGCTTATTGGATGCTCGTCGACACGAGTGCGGCGGGCGGAAGCGTTGCCGTGAGTCGGCTGACGAGTGAATGGTTCTACAGCAAACAGACCATCAATTCGGCAATCAAGACGCTTAGGGCGCGAGGGCTTGCGACGTTGGAGTTTGCCGAGGGCAGTCGTAAGAACAAGGTTGTGCGACTGACCGCAGAAGGTATGCAGTTTGCCAAGCGCTACGCGTTGCCGGCGCAAAAAGCCGAGCAACAGGCATTCGAGGCGCTCGAGCCGTGGGAACAGCGCGAGATCATGCGCTTGGTCGGTAAGTTCTCCCATGTTCTTAATGAAGAGTGCGAGGCATTTAAACGGCAAGTGGCCGCCGAGAACGAGGCTGACGATAAGGGCGAGGGGGAGACATGCGACTCTTAATGAGGTTTATGAGGCCGTATCGCGGGCTGATTGCGGTGACGCTGCTGGTGCTGCTAATCGACAACGTCGGTACGCTGTTGGTGCCTACAATGTTGGCGAATATGGTCAATACCGGTATCACGACGGGTGATGTCGACTACATCCTGCGCAACGGCCTGTACATGTTTATCGCGACCGGCATGGCCAGCGGTGGTGCGGTGCTGGGCTGTTATCTTTCGGCCCGCCTGGCGGCCAACGTGGCCTGCGATATCCGCAACGCCGTGTACGACAAATCGCTCGAGCTGTCCGCCAGCGACTTTGAGCGCTTTGGCACGGGTTCGATGATCACGCGCTCGCTCAACGACATCAACGTGATCCAGCAAGCGATCCTGCAGACGATTCAGCTGGTGCTGCCGGTACCGTTCTTGGCCGTGGCGGGCATCATCTTTGCCTGGTTTATCGATCCTGCCATGGGCACGCTGCTGGGCGTGGTCGTTGCGATCGTGCTGGTGGCGGCGGTCTTTACCGTTGCCAACGCCGCGCCGATCTTTATGCGCCTGCAGAGCTTTATCGACCGCATGAACGTGGTGCTGCGCGAGAATATCGTGGGCGTGCGCGTCATCCGCGCATTTAACAAGGAGCGCCACGAGGAGCAGCGCCTGGACGAGGTGTTTAGCGATTACGCGGCCAATGCCATCAAGGTCAACCACCTGTTTGTGGGTCTCGACAGCTCCAGCTTCTTTCTGATGAACATCGCCGAGGTGGCGGTGCTGTGGGTGGGCGGCAACCGCGTGGGCGTCCATGCCATGCAAATCGGCAGCATCTCGGCCGTGCTGGAGTACGCGATTCTGATCCTGTTCTTTGTGATGATGGCGCAGATGGTGGTGCTGACGCTTCCGCGCGCCGCGGCGTGCCTCAACCGTGCGCAGCAGGTGCTCGAAATCGAGCCGAGCATTGTGGACGGCAAGGCTACGCTGGGCGACGGGGCGCCTGAGTCCGCAGATAGGGCCGACGTGGTGGCCGTGTTCGACCACATGTCGTTCCGTTTTGACGATGCCGACGAGGACACCCTGTGCAACCTGAGTTTTGCCTGCCGCCGTGGACAGACGACCGCGATCGTGGGCTCAACGGGCTCGGGCAAGTCAACGGTGGCCAAGCTCTTGCTTCGCTTCCACGATGCCACGAAGGGCGCCATTCGCCTGAACGGCGTCGACCTGCGCGACCTTTCGCAAGACGACATCCGCGGGCGTATCGCCTATGTGCCGCAGAAGGCATGGCTGTTCTCGGGTACCGTGGCGAGCAACCTGCGCTTTGGTAACGAGGGTGCGACCGAGGCTGACATGCTCCATGCGCTCCAGGTTGCCCAGAGCACCTTTGTACTCGATCAACCGCAGGGGCTCGACACTCCGGTGGCGCAGGGCGGTACGAACTTTTCGGGCGGCCAGCGCCAGCGTTTGGCAATCGCCCGCGCACTCATGAAGCGCGCCGACCTGTATATCTTCGACGACAGTTTTTCGGCCCTGGACTTTAAGACCGATGCGGCACTGCGCCATGCGCTGCAGGACGAGACGTGCGATGCCGCGGTGCTCATCATCGCCCAGCGCATCTCGACTATTTTGCATGCCGATCAGATCGTGGTGCTCAAGGACGGCGAGATCGTGGGCCTGGGCACGCACGACGAGCTCATGGAAACCTGCGAGGTGTACCGCGCTATCGCGGAATCGCAGATGAAGGGAGGTGAGTAGCATGACCGAGGAGCTCAAGAAGCAGGGCATCGCCGATGACGCCGCGGTTGCAGAGACAGTCGAGGAGACGGGCGCCACGCCCGGCCTGGACGAAGCCGCCAAGGCGGCGGAGCGCGAGGCTCGCCGCCAGGCGCTCTACGAGGAAAACGAGCGCGCCGAGGACGAGCGCGCCCGCGCCGAGGCAGAGCGCATGCGCGATGTTGACGACGAGGACGAGGACGAGACGCCCCGCGACACCTGGGCGACGGTGCGCCGCCTGTGGAGCGAGGCCGCCGGCGACCATTGGCGTTTCTATATCGTGTTCGCGAGCATCGTGTTCTATGTCATCTTTAACACCGCGGCGCCGGCTTACAGCGCTCGCGTGATCGATGAGCTGTGGGGGCATATGAAGCTGGCGTTTGCCAACAACACTACCTTCAGCATTACCTGGGAGAACTGCGGCAGGACCATCTTCATCTACTTTATGATTTGGACCGCCGCCGCCTCGTTCTACGCACTCCAGAGCTTTTTGATGTCGAGCGTTGCCGAGCGCCTCAACCTGCGTCTGCGTAACCGCATCGCTCAAAAGCTCAACCGTCTGCCGCTTGCCTACTTTGACGCGCATCGTCCCGGCGAGGTTGTCAGCCGTGCGACCAACGACTTGGACAAAATGTCCGAGAGCATGCAGCGCGGCCTGCTGCAGCTTCTGGTGTCGATCGGTACCGTGGTGGGCGCCGTGAGCGTGATGTTCGTATTTAGCGTGCCGCTCACGCTCGTCTTTTTGTTCTTTACGGCGCTTTCGCTGCTGGTGACGAAGGTCGTGTCGCGCCGCACGCACGATGTGACGGGCGAGCGCCAGGAGTGGGTGTCCAAGATTACGAGCGCGGTCGAGGAAGGCTACTCGGGTCGTCTGGTGATTCGTGCGTTTAACCGCGAGCGCCAGAGCTCTGCCGAGGTACACGAGGCTTCGAAGGAACTGGCGCGCGTGAGCACCAAGGCCGACTTTATGATTAACGCCGTCGGCCCCGCGGTGCGCTTTATCGGCCGTTTGGCGCAGATCGTGATTGCACTGGTGGGCTGCAGCATGCTGGTTGCCGGGCATATGACCGTCGGCGTGTTCCAGGCGTTCTTCCAGTTTATCTACGAGGCGTCCGAACCCATGACGCAGCTGTCGTTTACCTTTAACTCGCTGCAGAGCGCGCTGGCGAGCGCAGAGCGCGTGTTCGACCTGCTCGACGAGTCCGAGATGGAAGCCGATCCGTTGCCGGCGGACGCCGCCAAGCTGTCGGGCAAGGTGGAGGGCCGCGTCGCTTTTGAGCATGTGCGCTTTGGCTATGCGCCCGACAAGCCGCTTATGCGCGACGTGTCGTTTGTCGCCGAGCCGGGCCAAAAGATCGCGGTGGTGGGAACCACAGGTGCGGGTAAGACCACACTCATCAATCTGCTCATGCGCTTCTACGAGATCGACGGTGGCCGCATCACCCTCGACGGTGTGGACACGAGCCGCATGGACCGCGGCGAGCTGCGCCAGCAGTTTGGCATGGTGTTGCAGGACGCCTGGCTGTTCGATGGCACCATTGCCGAGAACATCGCCTATGGCTGTCCCGAGGCGACGCGCGAGGAGATTGTCGCGGCCGCACGTGCCGCTCAGGTCGACTTCTTTGTGCGCACTATGCCGCAGGGCTACGACACGCGTGTGGCTAACGATGCCGAGAGCATCAGCCAGGGCCAGCGTCAGCTGCTGACCATCGCGCGCGTGCTGCTCAACAACCCGGCGATCCTCATCCTGGACGAGGCGACGTCGAGCGTGGACACGCGCACCGAGCTTGCCATCGGCCGCGCCATGGACGCGCTCATGCGCGGGCGCACGAGCTTTGTGATCGCGCACCGTCTGTCGACGATCGTCGATGCCGACCTCATCCTGGTCATGGATCACGGCAATATCATCGAGCAGGGTACGCACAAGGAGCTGCTGGCTGCCGAGGGCGCTTACGCCGACCTCTACCTAAGCCAGTTCGCATAAGGTGACAAAGGGGCAGTCCCGCATGTCGCATCGAAAAGAAGGTGCGCCGGGGGCGGATTCCCTGGCGCGCCTTTTGTGTTGGCGTTCATGCTGTGGCGGCTGCCCACGGCCCTAGCGCTCGTCCACGAGCTTGGCGACGAGGGCTTTGAGCTCGGCCACCTCTCGCTCGAGTTCCTTGACGCGACGGGCGTTTTCGTTGATGCCCTGGCGGTTGAGGGCGCTCTGCTCGGCGGCATCGTCGGGCATGTATTCGCGATGCTGCTTGGCGTCGAAGCTCTCCTCGAACACGCGGCAGCCGTTGCGCTTGATGATGCGCCCGGGCACGCCCACGACGGTGCAGTTGTCGGGCACGTCTTTGACGACGACCGAGTTGCCGCCGATTTTGACGTTGTTGCCAATGCGAATGTTGCCGAGCACTTTGGCACCGGTGCCCACGGTGACGTTGTTGCCCAGGGTGGGGTGGCGCTTGCCGGTCTCGTTGCCGGTGCCGCCGAGCGTGACGCCCTGATAGAGCACGCAGTTGTCGCCCACAATGGTGGTCTCGCCGATGACAACGCCCATGGCGTGGTCGATAAAGAAATGTTTGCCGATCTGCGCGGCGGGATGAATCTCGACGCCGGTGATGTGGCGGGTGATTTGCGAGAGCACGCGGGCGAGCGAGCGATGGCCATGTTCCCACAGCCAGTGCTCGGGCACGTGGTTCCACTTGGCGTGCAGGCCGGGGTAGGACAGGAAGATGACCAGGCCATTTTGCGCAGCGGGGTCTTGCGCCTGGACGGTCTTGATGTCCTCGCGAATGGTATTGATAAAGCTCACCGGCCGCCCTCCCTCAGCGCCATGGCAATGCGATTCAATAAAGTATAGCGATTCGCTAGGGATTAGGAAGGGCGATCTTGCTTTGCTTTGGGCGACAGGTGTCAGTTATGCAAACTTGCTGGTAATGGAGTCATGCTTTTGTGGGGTTGCGCACGAGGGGGCGCCGCAACCGTATACTGGTCAACTTGGACGTGTCCGCGCCCACAACTGAGAGGTTTTACTTCATGGGTTTCATCAATTTTATCGCCGAGTTGCTTAAGGATCCACGCACCGCGATTGCCAGCTGGATCGCCGCCGGCCCGCTCATGGCCTACGGCTGCGTGTTCCTGATCATCTTTATCGAGACGGGCGTAGTGTTCTTCCCGTTCCTTCCCGGCGATTCGCTGCTGTTCGCCTCGGGCTTCTTTGCCCACAACGGCGGCTTTAACATCGTGGCGCTTCTGGCCACCGCATGGGCCGCTGCCATCTTGGGCGATCAGTGCAACTTTATGATCGGTCATTTCTTTGGCAAAAAGATCATTGCTTCGGGCAAGGTGAAGGCCATGACGCCCGAGCGCATCAAAAAGTCCGAGGATTTCTTGGACAAGTGGGGTCACCTAGCCATCTTCCTGGGCCGCTTCTTCCCGTTTATCCGCACCTTTGTGCCCTTTATCGCCGGCATGGGCGGCATGCACTGGCGCAACTTTGTCATCTTTAACGTGCTGGGCGGCATTACCTGGTCGACGGTCTTTACGCTGCTGGGCTACTTCTTTGGCGGCATTCCCTTTGTGCAGGAGCACTTTGAGCTGCTGATTATCGGCATCGTCGCCGTGTCGATCATCCCGACTGTGGTCGGTCTGGTTAAGGCTAAGCTGGGCAAAAAGAACGCGTAGCTCGAGCCAGCGCGCAAACCGTGCCGTTGAGGCCCGTCACCGCTTACGGTGGCGGGCCTCTTTAGTTTCGGTCAAATGAAAATACTTTACTTAGTTAAAGAAAAGCGTTTTATCAGACGCGTACGGGGAGTACAATCTCGTGCATGCGAATCGACGTGCCATCGGCTTTGATGCTGCTCGCGTGTCCTGCCCGGCTCTACGCTCCGGGTATGCGACGTTGCGACGCGGCCTGCTTCGGTCCTTGCGTGCGGGTTCGCGAGTATGCAACCGCGTATGTAAGGAGCGACATATGACTGTCGAGAAGAAAGATATCGATTGGGGTAGCCTCGGCTTTGGCTACATGAAGACCGATTACAGCTACGAGGCTCATTGGAAGGATGGCGAGTGGGACGAGGGCGGCCTGACCACCGACCACACCCTGCACGTCTCCGAGTGCGGCGGTATCTTCCACTACTGCCAGGAGGTCTTTGAGGGCCTGAAGGCCTACACCGCCGAGGACGGCAGCATCGTCTGCTTCCGTCCCGACATGAACGCCGAGCGTATGTACAACTCCGCCCAGCGTCTGGAGATGCCCCCGTTCCCCAAGGATAAGTTTGTCGAGGCCGTCAAGCAGGTCGTCTCTGCCAACGCCGCATGGGTTCCGCCCTTCGGTTCCGGCGCAACCCTGTACGTGCGTCCATTTATGATCGGCTCCGGTGACGTGATCGGCGTGGCTCCCGCTCCTGAGTACACGTTCCGTATTCTCGTGACCCCGGTCGGTCCGTACTTTAAGGGCGGCCTCAAGCCTGTCAAGCTGCGCGTTTCCGAGTACGACCGCGCCGCACCGCACGGCACCGGCAACATCAAGGCCGGCCTCAACTACGCCATGTCCCTGAAGCCCACGATGGAGGCTCACCGCGAGGGCTATGCCGAGAACCTGTATCTCGACTCCGAGTCCCGCACCTATGTCGAGGAGACCGGTGGCGCCAACATCCTGTTCGTGAAGGAAGATGGCACGCTTGTTGTCCCGCAGTCGCACACCGACTCCATTCTTCCCTCCATCACCCGCCGTTCGCTCGTTCAGGTTGCTCAGGACCTGGGCATGACCGTCGACCAGCGTCCCGTCGAGTGGGCCGAGGTTAAGGCCGGCACCTTTGTTGAGTGCGGTCTGTGCGGCACCGCTGCCGTTATCTCCCCGGTCGGCGAGATCGACAACAAGGTCTACGGTGCCGACGAGACTGTGACCTTCCCGGCTGGCTACACCGAGATCGGTCCTGTGATGAAGAGGCTCCGCGAGACCCTGACGGGCATCCAGTCTGGTGCTGTTGAGGATAAGCACAACTGGGTTTACACCGTCGCGTAAGCTGTCTTAGCTGTCCGGGCCGAGGGCGACCTTCCTTTCCGGCGCGTCCTCGGGCCTGCGTTACCTCGGCGCTGCCGTTACGGGCAAAATAGATCTGAAAAAAGATGGCGCGCGGCCTTTTAGGCCGCGCTTTTGTTTTGCTTCGTGCCATGTGGGGGCGGTGGCGACGTGCATTTTTGCGAGTATTCTGCAATCGAAGGCCCCTGCATACCGACGTTCGGGCAAAAATCCGTGCTCGTCGATGCTTTTCGCGAATAATAGGCGGGGTTATGGGCCGACAGCACTTGATTTGCAGGGATATTCGCGGTCTTTGGCCTTCGTCATGGCGCCCGATGCTCTTGGTTATGTTGAATACTCCCAAAAATGCACGGCGCTTAGAGGGGGACCTACGCGAAAAAGGAAACCGCTCCGTCGAAGTATGCATTCGACGGAGCGGTTTATGCATATAGCCGATTCAGGATGCGTTGCCAACTTGTTAGAACTTGACGGTCGGTGCCTGGCGGGCGGCCTCGGCTGCCTCAAAGCCCTGGCGCTCCTTAAACTGGAAGATGCCGGCAAAGATAACGGCAGGGAACGTCTGGATGGCGTTGTTGTAGCTAAGCACGCAGTCGTTGTAGCTCTGGCGCGCGTAGCTCACCTTGTTCTCGGTGTCTTCGAGCGTGGCTTGGAGCTGCGTAAAGTTGGTGTTCGCCTTAAGATCGGGGTAAGCCTCGGCCACGGCGAAGAGCTGGCGCAGGGCGCCGGTCAGCACGTTGTCGGCTTCCATCTTGGCTTCGGGCGTGGTGGCGCTCACAGCGGCGTTGCGCGCGTTGACCACGGCGGCAAGCGTGTCCTGCTCGTGTTTAGCGTAGCCCTTGACGGTCTCGACTAGGTTAGGGATCAGGTCGTTGCGGCGCTGCAGCTGCGTGTCGATGTTCTGCCAGGCGTTATCAATGCGATTGCGCTTGGTGACCATGTTGTTGTAGATGCCAGCGATGGCGCAGACAATCACAACGACAACAACGATACCGATGATGACGGGAATCATGGTGTCTCCGTTTCGAATGGCCGCGGCGTTTTCCGCCGGCTGCCGTTGGTGTAACGCTACTAGTATACCCGCAACCTTTGGCGATACCGAACTTTCCGGTAAGCGTTATGTTTCCACCAAGGTGAGGCCATTCGCCAAGGGTGGGCGATACAGGTGTAAGATATGCGACAGATTAGTGAGCGCTGTCTTTTCCTTGAGGAGGGCGATACGTATGGACCTTCGCATCAAGAAAACCTATCGGGCCCTGTTCGAGGCCTTTACTGAGCTGCTCGAAGAGCATCGGTTTGAGGACGTGACGGTTGCCATGCTGTGCGACCGCGCTATGATTCGTCGGACGACGTTCTACAAGCACTTCCGCGACAAAAACGATTACTTTGCCTTCTATATCGATGAACTCATGTCGGGCCTACCGCAAAAGCGAGCCGATGCGGATGGCGCGGAGGGCGCCGAGGACGTGCGAGCGCTTCGCCACGAAGTGTTCGCTGATGCCATGGATCTGATTCTGGCGCATGAGCAGCTCATGGATAACATTTTGGCGAGCAGTATGTCGGGTATGCTGACCAGCATGATTTGCGACCGCATCGCGCGCTCCATACGCGGGCGCGTGATGAGCGCGCTTGACGAGGATGCGCTCGCGCCCGTATCGCTCGAGACAACGTCTGAGTTTGTCGCCGGCGGCATTATTCGGCTCTTTACCATGTGGTGGGAATCGGGCCACGTACTAGAGCGCCGATCCGAAATCGCCGACGTGGTCGATGCGCTGTTCGAGCGGACCATGACGCCGGTGAGTCACTAAGAGTGGCGGAGAGAGGGGGATTCGAACCCCCGGAACGCTCTCGCGCTCAACGGTTTTCAAGACCGCCGCATTCAACCGCTCTGCCATCTCTCCGTGAGTCGTAATGATAGCATCGTTTTGAATTTGCAACAGGGAAGGCGAACGATGACGATCACCGAAATCGACGAGAAGTTCATGCGCGAGGCGTTGGCGGAGGCGCGAGCCGCCGCGGCGGTGGGCGAGGTTCCCATCGGAGCCGTAGTGGTGCGCGACGGCGAGATCGTCGCGAGGGCGCATAATCGTCGCGAGCTCGACCAGGACCCTTCGGCGCATGCCGAGTTTGCGGCCCTATGCGCCGCCGCGCAGTCGCTCGGTCGTTGGCGCCTTTCCGATTGTACGGTCTACGTGACGCTCGAGCCCTGTTGCATGTGCGCGGGGCTTATGGTTAACGCGCGCGTGGGGCGCTGCGTGTACGGCGCGAGCGACGCCAAGGCGGGCGCGTTGGGATCCCTATACGATTTGAATGCCGACTCGCGCCTGAATCATCGGTTTAATGTGACCGCCGGCGTGCTGGCAGACGAGTGTCGTGAGGTGTTGAGCAGCTATTTTAGTGGGCTGCGTGGCACCGATGGTGCTGGCTGCGGTTGTGGGGCCGATCTTGAGGCGCATGCCGCTCACGCCGCAGCGCTTGCAGGTGCCGGTGAGGATGCTGGCGCGGCAGTTGACTTTGGTCCTGCGTGCCGCCGGCCCCGCCGTGTGCTGATGGCGATTGACTCCTTTAAGGGCAGCGTGTCGAGCGCGCAGGCGGAGGCGGCAGTTGCCGGGGGCGTGCGCCGCGTGTGGCCCGATGCCCAAGTAAGCGCGCTGCCGCTGGCGGATGGCGGTGAGGGAACGCTCGATGCCGTTGCCGCGTGCGGCGGTGAGATTGTGACCTGCGAGGTGGCAGGTCCCTTGGGCAAGAGCGTGGCTGCCCGGATGCTGGTGGACGGCGAGCACGAGTCGGCTGTCATTGAGATGGCCGAAGCCGCGGGCATCGGGTACTCGCCGTGCACGGAGTCGGCGGCGTTGGCCGCGACGACCTATGGCGTGGGCGAGCTGATGCTTCGTGCGGTTCGCGCGGGGGCGAGGACTCTATATATAGGACTGGGCGGCAGCGCCACCAACGACGGTGGCGCCGGCATGCTGCAGGCGCTGGGCGCGTGTCTTGTCGATGACCGTGGCTGCGATATCGCGCCGGGGCTCGCGGGCCTTGAACCCGTGGCGAGTATCGATTTGGCACCGGCGCTACGGGCACTGAATGGCGCGTGTGTCGTGGTGTTTTCCGATGTCGAGAACCCGCTCGTGGGGCGTCGCGGGGCACTTGCGGTGTTTGGCGGGCAAAAGGGCCTGCCGACAGACGATGTCGAAGCACTGGGCGGGTACGACAGCTGGATGGTTGGTTACGGTCGCCTGCTCGATACGGCGATTGCCGAGGCACGGGCTCAGGGGTTACTGCGCGTGCCCGAGGGTGCGCGGACGTTTGGCTCGGTGCTCGGCGTGCCCGGCGCCGGTGCCGCTGGCGGTCTGGGCGCCGCGCTGCTAGCGCTCGGTGCAGAGCTACATTCGGGCGTGGAGACGGTGCTTGATCTGATTGGGTTTGACGAGCGCGTGCGGGATGTCGATCTGGTCATAACGGGCGAGGGCAATATGGACGAGCAATCCGCCGCCGGCAAAGCGCCGGTGGGCGTGGCCCGCCGTGCCAAGCGCTATGGCAAGCCGGTGGTCGCCGTCGTGGGCGGTCGCGCTGACAACCTGGATGCGGTGTATGAGCAGGGCGTCGACCTGGTTTTGACGATCTGCCGCAAGCCCATGGGCCTTGAGCTGGCGCTCGATCCCCAAGAAGCCATAACCAACCTTATCTGCGCCGGCGAGTCTGCCGCTCGATCCTACGACCTCGACCGCCTCTAAAACCAATTCGAAGCTGGCTGCCCTGGGCCTTGCGTCGGACCGTTTGCCTCGAAGTGGTGTTGTCTGGGAATCGGAGACTATGCACTTCAGGTGTTGACGCCGCCATTTATGTGCCATTAGTAGATTGCTCTTCGTTCAGTTGTTCGCCAATTAATCATGCCAATTAATTACCATTTCGGGCGAAGACGTGGATTATCTCCATGATGGGCCTCTTTGGGCATAATGTTGTCTTTAACTGTCCTTAATCAATAGATCGCTCTTGGGAAGAGAAGGCGACACCAGAGGGGGAGAAGGAAATTGGAGAGGAAAGTTTTCGGCGGGGGGGGGGCAGAGAGTCGCTGCTCTCTGCCTTGCGCTGGTTCTCGGCTTCGGATGTTTATCCGTTGGCGCGACGGCCGGTGTCGCATATGCGGCCACGGAATCGCGGACTGCGTATACTGCGGAGGAGTTTGAGATCACCCAGGACGGCGTGACCTATTCGTGCGAGACCACGGATAAGGGCACGGCGGAAATCACAGGTATTGTTGCCGACGACAGTGTGACCGCGGTGAGTGTGCCCAGCTCTATCGAGCATGGTGGCCAGACCTACAAAGTCACCAAACTTTATTTCTCGTCGGGTATCGTGGCCAAGAACGTTGAGCAGCTGACGCTTCCCGACACGCTCGAAAAAATGTACGGAGGGAATTTCCGGAGGTTCGCAAAGGTCAAGGAGCTCCATATTCCTGGCTCCATCAAGAACTTCGGTTGCTCGCTGCAAAACGCTGGCTCGCTCGAAAAGCTCTATTTCGATGAGGGCGTCGAGGAGATTAGCGCCAACATGATGGTCTATGGCTGCAGCAACCTTTCGGAGATCGATCTCCCCTCCACCCTCAAAATGATTTCGGGCTCGGGCGCCTTCGAGGGGGCTACGGCCCTCACGGGCATCGAGTTTCCAAAAGATGTCGCCTTCTCCGACACCATAACGGGCGTGTTCGAAGACTGCACGTCTCTGACAAGCGTGTCGTTGCCCGCTTCGGTTACCAAGATCCCCTCGCACATGTTTGACGGATGCACCTCTCTCACGTCCGTCACCGCGCTGAGCGAAATCGAGTCCATCGGGGATGGGGCGTTTCGGAATTGCTCGAGTTTAACCGGGATCGATTTCCCGGGCACATTGACGAGCATCGGATCCTCTGCTTTCCAGGGGTGTGCCAGCCTGGTGAGCGTGCCCAATCTAAGCAAGGTAACAAAGATGGGCTGGGGGGCGTTTTACGAGTGCAAAAAACTGCAGGCGTCCGTGGATCTGTCCTCGCTTCAGAACATTCCGGACAATGCGTTCTGCTACACGCCGGTTAAGATCGTGGGGCTCTGCGACAGCCTGAGGAGTATCGGTGACTGGGCCTTTATCCAGAGCAACGTTGCCGTCCAGCTCCCCAGGACACTTGAGAAAATTGGCAACTACGCCTTCTATTACGGCACGTTGCCGGAGCAGTTTTCCATTCCGGATTCCGTGACTTCCGTTGGCACGGCGGCCTTCTCGGGCGTAGGTGGCGTGAAGGATGTGACGATCGGGCGCGGCCTCACCGAAATACCCTCGGGTATGTTTGAAGGCAGCACGGTTAAAAAGATCACAATCGAAAACAGCATGGACGACATCAAAGGCTCGGAGAACCTCCCGTTCTTTGGCGTCGATATCGTCTACACGCGCGAGTCCATCGATGACAGCGTCGGCGATACCGTGAGCGATGGCAGCACCAAGACCCTTCAGGATCTGGTCGACAAGGCCCCCGATGGCAAGGAAACCGTCATCACCCTGAAAAAGCACGTGAAGCTCGGCTCCACGCTCACGATTCCTGCCGGGAAGATGATTAAGATCACGTCGGATGAGCCCCATACCATCTTGGCAACAAAGAATGGCGGCGTCTCCGTACTGGTCAATGTTGCCGAGAGGGCATCCCTCGAGCTGTCGGGGAAAGCGTCCCTGAGAGGTCGTTACAACAAGGGCGCCATTATTTCTAGCAGGGGAGCAGTTGTGCTCTCTGACGAGGCCGTTGTGTACGACGGCACCACGAGCAGTGATAACGCGGGCGCCGTCGACGTGTCGGGAGAAAATGCCTCGCTTACCATGACGGGCGGCGTTATCGAGCAGTGCGAGCTGCGCCATTCGTATTGCGGTGCCGTTCGCGCGTCCAGTGGCGCTCATGTAGTTATGAGGGGTGGCGTTATCCGTAACAACGGAGTCGTTACCGGGGCCACCAATTGCTATTGGCTTACATCTTCTGGCGTCATTTTGTGGGGCGACGCTCGCTTTGACATGAGCGGAGGCCGCATCGAGGGCAACAACGGTTATCGAGGCAGTGCGGTGCTTGCGTACGGCCAGGGTAAGGGCGAAAAACAAAGAGCCAAGTTCACGATGACTGGTGGCCAGATTTCCGGCAACAGGAGCAGTAGGCTGGAGGCGGCCTACGATCCTTCCGGAGCAGTTCATATTGAGGGCAACGCCGAGTTCACCATGACGAGTGGAGAGATTAAGAACAACGTTGTGTCTGGCAAGGGCAAAGGCAAAGGCGGCGGAGTGTGTGTGGTTGACCCGGGCTGCCAGGGCGGCGAAAAGGGGAACACTGCTTTCACCATGCGGGGCGGGTCCATATCTGGCAACTCTGCTTCCGCCGGCGGAGGCGTCTATACCTATTCGAATGACGTCACGCTCAGTGCGGGCGAGATCAAGGGCAATACTGCTTGGAGCATGGGCGGCGGCGTGTATAGCGAAGGCAACGAATCTCTTGGCTATAGCACGCTCCATATCGAAAACGCTCTCGTTGTTGATAACCATGCGGATAAACAGGGCGGCGGCATGTGGTTCTGCCCGACCGGAGATGCCAAGGTCTACGTCCAGGACGGCGGCCTGATCGCCAAGAACACGGCTGGTGAGGTGGGAGACGACCTTGTCTTCACCGGCTTCAAAGACGCCAAATACAAACTGACCTTGGCCAACCGCGCTCCGGGCGGCGGAAAGGTCAACTGGTACAAAGACGGTGGGCTGTTTAACCCCGAAGGCACTTATGCGGCAACAAACCACGATGTCCCGCGATTCACGCCCGATGGTGACAACGGCGAGCCTCTGTCCTTTACCGACGCCACGCCGAACGTCGCGCTTAAATCTGTGATGAGTGAGGATGTGTATAACCTCGGCGGCGGCCAGACGTCGCTGACGATCTCTGGCAATACGGCGCCGTTGGGAGGCGGCATCGGCGCCAACGGCGGTGTCGTCATCGGTAAGTCCGAGAACATCAACATTCCAGTCAAAAAGGTCTGGGAGAACCCCAGGATTCCCCATCCTAATAAGGTCAAAGTAAATCTCAAGAACGGCAAGACCGTTATCGATTCGATCATCCTGAGCGAGTCCAACGGCTGGAAGGGCGCCTTCTCCAATCTGCCGCAGCGTGACGCTTCCGGCTCCGTGATCGACTACGCCGTGGCCGAGGTGCCCGTCGAGGGCTACAGCTCGAAGGTCACCGGCGACGTCGAGCGCGGCTTCACCGTGACCAACACCTCCACGGCCAAGGTCTCGGTGCCCGTCGAGAAGAAGTGGGTCGGCCCGGCGGCCGAGAAGGCCACCGTGCGCCTGCTCGCCGACGGGAAGGACACCGGCGAGTCGGCCGAGCTGTCGAAGTCCAATAGCTGGAAGCACTCCTTCGAGGGCCTGCCCAAGTACTCCAAGTCCGGCTCCGTGATCGACTACGCCGTGGCCGAGGTGCCCGTCGAGGGCTACAGCTCGAAGGTCACCGGCGACGCCGAGCGCGGCTTCACCGTGACCAACACTGTGAAGACGGGCGAGCTCGACGTCTCCAAGACCGTCGTGGCGCGCGAGGGCCTGGCGGTCGACGCGGACAAGATATTTAAGTTTGTGGTTGAGGCCACCGATGCCGCAGGCCGCAACAAAGTGTCCGGCACCTACGGTGACGCGACGTTCGAGGACGGCAAGGCGACCCTCAAGCTCAAAGATGGCCAGACGGCGAGGATCACGGGGCTGCCCGCGGGAACCGCCTACACGGTGACCGAACGTGCCGCCGATGGCTACAAAGCCGCGGTGAACGGAGCCGAGGGATCCAGGGCCGATGGCTCCATCTCGGCCGATCAGGTCGCCTCCGCCGCCTTCACCAACACCTTCGACCCCGCCCCCGCCACGGCGTCCGTCCCCGAGCTCACCAAGGTGCTCGCGGGCGGCCGCAAGCCCGGCCTCCAGGAGGGGGAATTCACCTTCGAGCTCTCCCTCACCGATGGCGCGGGCAATGTCCTCGAGGGCTACCCAATCGAGGCGAAGAATGACAAGGACGGCAAGGTTTCCTTTGGCGAGCTCAGCTTCACCAATCTGGGCACCTACCACGCGACCGTGACCGAGAAAGCAAGCGGCGATGTCCTGATTGAGGACGATGCGCATGCCTACACCTTCGACATCGCAGTGACTCAGACTGGTGCCGGCCTTAAGGCCGAGATCTTCAACGAGCGGGGCAAGAAGACCTTCACCAACACCTTCACGCCGCACGACAACACCAAGACCGTCACCAAGGCGGACGCCTCGGGTGCCAAGGTCAATGTGGATGGCAGGCTGGTGGGCGTGGGCGATACCCTCACCTATACCATCGGCTGGGCCAATAACAGCGTCGACGACAGGGGCGCCGCGCAGGCGGCTGACGTGACGGTGACCGATGTCCTGCCCAAGGGCGTTAACTATGTTGAGGGTTCTGCCGACGGTGCCGCCTACGACGCCGCGACGCGCACCCTTACCTGGTCGCTCGGCGAGCAGGCTGCGGGCGCCACGGGCACGCTCAGCTTTGACGTGAAGGTCTCCGCCGAAGCCGCCGTGGTCGACGACATCTCCAACACCGCCACGGTCAAGGTGGGGGAGAACGAATCCCAGACCAACACGACCCACAACAGCGTGTCCCGCGAGGGCAGCCTCACCGTCAAGAAGACGGTCGTCGGCGGCGACAGCCAGCGAGAGTTCGGCTTTACGGTCGCGCTGACCGACGGGGACGGCGAGCCCGTCTCCGGCACCTTCGGCAAGGGCGAGCACGCCGTGACGTTCGCGGACGGCAAGGCGACCTTCACGCTTAAGGACGGCGGGGAGAAGACCATCGCCGGCCTGCCCGTGGGCGCGCGCTACGCCGTGACCGAGGATGTCTCCGAGGGCTACACGACTGCTGTTAACGGGGCTGACGGCTCCAAGGCCGAAGGCGCCGTGACCGAGGACGGCGCGACCGTCGCGTTCACCAACACGTACGGAACGGCCACCGAGGGCAGGGACGTCTCCACCGCGGGGCTCTTCACCAAGACGCTCAAGGGTCGCGACTGGGCGGAGGGCGACAGCTTCCAGTTTACGCTCGCGGGCGAGGACGGCGCTCCCATGCCCGAGGGCGCTGCCGACGGCTCCAAGACCGTCAGCATGACGGCCGCCGCTGGCACCAAGGCGGGCGATAGGGTCGCCTTCGACTTCGGCCCCATCCGTTACACGCTCGACGACATCAAGGACGCCGGGTTCGCCGAGGTCGGCGGCAAGCGCGTACGCGCCAGGACCTTTACCTACACGGTGCGCGAGGTCAGGCCCGATGACGGTTCGACTATCGCCGGCGTGACCTACGACGGCCGCGTCGCCACGATGACGGTGACCGTGACCGACGACGGCTCCGGCAACCTCACGGCCTCGACGCCCGCGATCGCGCAGGCGAGCGGCGGCGACTTCGTCAACACCTACACGACCGAGCTCGACTACTCGGCCCGCGCGGGCGTGCGCCTGTCCAAGGCGCTCTCCGGCCGCGCCATGGAGGCGGGGCAGTTCGCCTTCACCGTGACCGCGGACTCCGAGACGGCCGCCAAGCTCGGCCTCAAGACCGGCAAGGACGCCTATACCGTTTCCGCGGCCGATGACGGTGCGGCCGACCTGGTCGACCTCATCGGCGGGACCGCGGGGGGCGACGTGAAGTTCACCGACGCCGACGAGGACAAGACCTACAGCTTCACCGTCACCGAGACCAAGCTCGGCGGCGAGGGCTACGCCAACGACACCGCGCCGCGCACGGTGACCATCGCGCCCGCCTACGATGCCGCGACGGGCAAGCTCACGGTCACGACCACGGTTGCCAGGGACGATGTCGAGCTCGCCCGCAGCGAGGTCTCCACGGCAGATGACGCCATGGCGGCGCCCGCGCCCGTGACGGTCGCGTTCCAGAACTCCTACGAGGCCACCGGAACGCTCGGCGGCGAGGGCGGCGCGGTTATCAACGCCACCAAGACGCTGGCGGGCCGCGCCGCGGCGGCAGGCGAGTTCTCGTTCTCCGTCCGCGATGCCCGGGGTAACGTGGTCGCGACCGCGACCAACCAGGCCTCCGGCGACGGCGTGGCCGCGGGGCTCGCGTTCTCGCCCATCGCCTACACCACCGACGCTCTCGAGCAGATGGTGGCGGACGGCACCGCCACCAGGGCCGCTGACGGCTCCTGGGCCATTCCCTATACCGTATCCGAGGACGGCACGGACCGGCTGCCCGCGGGCGTGACGGCGGCCGCGTCGAGCTTCGGCATCACGGTCAAGGTGACCGATAACGGCAAGGGCGGGCTGGATGTGACCGTGGTCTACCCCGAGGGCTCCGACGGCACGCTGTCGTTTGTGAACGGCTATAGCGCCGTCGAGGCGACGGTCGACATCGCGGGTACCAAGACGCTGGCGCTCGGCCAGGCCGGACTCGGCCTCACGCAGGCTGACATCGCGGGCAGGTACACCTTTAAGATTGAGCCGCTGGACGGCGCGCCCGCACCGGTCGACGCCTCCGGCAAGACGGTGACCGAGGCGACCAACGATGCCGCCGGCAACGTCGAGCTGGGCCACGTCACGTTCAGGCAGCCGAGCGACCTCGATGACGTCGAGATCGACCGCGACGGCCTGCGCGCCAAGACGTTCGCCTACCGGGTGAGCGAGTCCGGCTCGGTCGACGGCGTGGCCAACGACGCGACGGCGACCAGGACCTTCACGGTCAGGGTGGTCGAGGACACCGCCGCGGGCACGCTCGCCGCGGAGGTCCTGCCCGCAGAGGGCACGCCCGAGGGCAAGGGCGCGTTCGAGTTCACCAACACCTACGTCGTGAGCCCGACGCCGAGCTCCGTCACCGACCAGATCAAGGTGGGCAAGAAGCTCAAGGGCCGTGACCTGGCCGAGGGCGAGTTCGAGTTCCAGCTGGTCGAGATTGCCGCCGACGGCAGCGAGAGCGTCGCGTCGACGGGCAAGAACGCCGCCGACGGCACGGTCGCGCTCAGCCCCGTCACCTACACCGCGCCCGGCACGCACAGCTACGAACTGCGCGAGTCCGCCGGCACGGCGGGCGGCGTGACGTACGACAAGACGACGTACCGCGTGCGCGCGACGGTCACCGATGCCGGTAACGGCACGCTCGCCGTCAAGCACGAGCTGGCGGATGCCGAGGGCAATCCCACGGGCGACGACTCGGTGACCTTTACCAACGGCTACGAGGCCGCACCCGTCACCCTCAAGCTGGGCGCCGCCAAGGTGCTCAAGGGCGCCGAGCTCAAGGCGGGCCAGTTTAGCTTTGAGCTCAAGAGCCGGGACGGCAAGGTCATGTCGACCGCCAAGAATGCCGCCGATGGCAGCGTCACGTTCGATGCGCTGACCTTCAAGCAGGCCGGCACCTACACCTTCACGGTGAGCGAGGTCGACGACGGCCAGGCGCACGTGACCTACGACAAGGCGGTGCACAAGATCGTCGTCACGGTGAGCGACGAGGCGGCAGACGGCACCAGGACGGGCTATTTGTCGGCGAAGGTTTCCTACGAGGGCGACGCCAACCTGCCGCCGGTCTTCACCAACAGCTACGCCGAGGAGCCCGGCACCCCCGGCACCCCCGAGAACCCCGGCACGCCGGGCGGCGGCTCGGGCGGCGGTTCAGATAACGGCTCCGGCAGCGGCGCTAGCGGTGACGGCTCCAAGGGCGGTATGCCCGACACCGGCGACCGCAGCCTGCCGCTTGAGGCGCTCGGCGCCATGGCCGGCATCGGCGCGCTGACCGCAGCGGGCGGCGCGGTCCTGTACCGCAGGCGCCGCTAGCGATATGGACGAGTGGGGCGAATCCATCCGATGGGTTCGCCCCACTTGCCGTGGCGGGCGGGAGCAGGTAAGATATACCGAGCGCCTAGCGCGTTCGATGGGTTCGGATGACGACATGTTCCGAATCTGGTCAGGTCCGGAAGGAAGCAGCCATAAGGAGCCTCTGTCGGGCATCCGAATCCATCGAGCGCGCTTTTTTGCGCGGTTTTACCAAACCGCGCAATGCTCGACGCTGCGCGCCACCCAGGGCGACAATTTGTCATTCAAAAGGCAAGGCATGACCAGAAGGTCTATGCCTTGCCTTTTTCATGCCAACTTGTTCGCCCTGGATGGCGCTCGCTGACTGCGCCAAGACATCAATGGCTACGTGGTTCAAGAGGCGGCGGTGCTGTTGCTTGATTTTTTGTAGTTAAAGAGGCCCGTTTCCCTTGGTTGGGGGAACGGGCCTCTTTTGTCTCTGGGTTTGTGGATTGGCGAAGGTAGTATGCTCTGGCGGCTATTTTGAGTTCTTGAGGCGGCGTGTGGCTGTGGCGGTTATTCCGAGGCCTGCGGCGGCGACTGCTGCGAGTGCGATTGCGCTCGGCGCCGTGTCGCCCGTGTTCGCGAGCTTGCCGGCGGTCGTATCTGCTTGCTTGCCGCTGCTCGAGTTCGCCTGCTTGGTGGAGTTTGGCGGGGTATTTTTGCCGGTCGCGGACGAGCCGGTGGGCTGTGTCGCCTCGGCCGGTTGCGCCGAGTTGGAGGGAGGCGTCGTTTCGGTCGGTTGCGTTATCTCGGGCGAGGTGGCCTTGTCTGCCGCGGCCTTTGCCTCTTCGTATGCCTTGCAGGCGTCGTCATAGGCCGTTTGCGCTTTTTTCAAATTGTCGAGGAGCGCATCTCGCCAGGCTATGAACCGGTCGATATCGCCTTTATATTTCTCTACAGCACGTTCACAGTTATTAACTCGTCTTTCCTGATTTCTGAGGCGGTACTGGAACTCGCGGAGCTCCTCTTCGCAATGGCCTACTTGCGCTTTTGCCGTTACGATCTCACTGTGCAACTGCTTTATTTGCTGTTTAACAGTTTCGACAAACTCCTCGTAGCCGAGTGCTTCGAGTGTCTTAAACATCTCAAGTTTCTTGTCTAATTCTGCCTGGAGCTCGCTTACCCGGTTGATGGCCCCGTCGTATTTGGCTTGGGCTGCATCGATGTCCGCTTGCATGGTGGGAAGGAGTCCCCTCTCTTCGGCGGCTTGCGCCGCCATCTTGTCGCGGAGCTCTTGAAAACGGGCAATGTCATCATTGAATCTCGCAATTTTCTCGGGACTTGCGGCGTCTTTTGCGGCCTCGAGTTTTTTGAGCGCTTCCTGCATGGCTGCATACGCTTTTTCTTTTGCGGCGGCCGCGTCTTCTGTCTGCGGGGCGCCCGAATTGCCGTTGGCGGCGCTCGTCTGCGAAACGGCCGCACCGGTGGGGGAACTGGTTTCTGCCGCGATCGCCGTTGCGGGGGCGATTCCCGCGATAAGTGCCGCGGAAAGGGCGATGCCCAAGGTTGTTCGTCTTGCTCTTCTCGCGAGAATGTCGTTCATCTCGGCACCTCATTTCAAGGGTCGGCGACTAACTTGGTAGCACTAATGTAAGTATACCAAGCGGTCGACCCGACACTGGCTGGGCGTGCGCGTGCCTTTCCGCTTCTTTGGAAACCGAATCCCATTAGAAATGACGAGTTGTTTACGCTTCTTTTGGGGTGGCGGTACTATCATGGTTCGAATTGAATGTGGATGATGATAGGGAGCGCCTATACATGATTGAGCTGCTCAGGCGTTTTGGCGGTAAGTTTCGCCGCTATATGGTGATTGGTCCTGCGTGCAAGCTGATCGAAGTGATCTTTGACCTGCTGACGCCGCTGGTGATTGCCCAGATGATTGATAAGGGTATCGGCGCACACGACGTGAACGCCGTCGTCCACTACGGTATGGTACTTGGCGCCATGGCTGTGATCGGCATCTCGTTTACGCTCGTCTGCCAAAAGATGGCGGCGCTCACCTCGCAGGGCATGGGCACCGATATCCGTGGTGCGCTCTACCAGCACATCAACAAGCTGAGCTATGCCGAGCTCGATCGCTTTGGCACGCCGTCGCTTATCACCCGCATCACCAACGACGTCAACCAGGTGCAACTTGCCGTGGCGCTGGGCGTGCGCATGCTTATCCGCTGGCCCTTCCTGGCGGTGGGCTCCATGTGCGCGGCCCTTGCCATCGACCTTAAGCTCGGCATCATCTTTTTGATCTGCACGCCCGCCATCGGCCTGGTGTTTTGGTTTGTCATGGCGCGCTGTATCCCGTACTACAAGCAGCTGCAGGCAAAGCTTGACCGCATCGCGCTTATCTGCCGCGAGGGCCTTTCGGGCGCCCGCGTGGTTCGCGCCTTCGTGCGCGAGGACCATGAGCGCGAGCGCTTTGCCCAAGCCGCCGATGACCAGGCCAATACTGCCATCGCGGTGGGCAAGCTCTCGTCGATTCTCAACCCCGTCACGTTTCTTGTGATGAACCTGGGCGTGTGCGCCATCCTGTGGATCGGCGGCATCCAGGTCAACGTGGGCGAGCTCACGCAGGGTCAGGTCATGGCGTTCGTCAACTACATGACGCAGACCCTCACCTCCATTGTGTATGTCGCCAACCTGGTCGTGGTCTTTACCAAGTCGAGCGCCAGCGCGTCGCGTATCAACGAGGTGCTCAATTGCGTGCCGAGCATTACCGATGAGGGCAACCAGCCGGTCGCACTGCCCGAGCCGGGCGAACTGGCGGGTGGCGCTGTTCCGGTCCCTGCGTTGAGCTTTGACCATGCGAGCTTTTCGTTTGGCGTGGGCGCGGCAAATGCCGTGAGCGATGTGACGCTGGAGCTGCCGCTGGGCAAAACGCTCGGCATTATCGGCGGCACGGGCAGCGGCAAGTCCACGCTCGTCTCGCTTATCCCGCGCCTGTACGATGCGGGCACCGGCAGCGTGAGCGTGATGGGTACCGACGTGCGCACTTGGCCGCTCGACCAGCTGCGCCACGTGGTCGCGACCGTTCCGCAGCGAGCGTCGCTGGTGAGCGGCACCATCCGCAGCAACCTGACCTGGCGTGACGAGTCGGCGACCGACGAGGAGCTCTGGGCAGCGCTCGATATGGCGCAGGCGAGCGAGTTCGTGCGCAACAAGTCGCAGGGGCTCGATGCCCCGGTCGAGGCGGGCGGCAAGAACTTTAGCGGTGGCCAGCGCCAGCGCCTGACCATCGCGCGTGCCCTGGTGGGCTCGCCACAGGTCCTGATCATGGACGATTCTGCCTCGGCGCTCGACTTTAAGACCGACGCGGCGCTTCGCCATGCCGTCCGCGAGCGTGGCGTGCGCGGTGTCGCCGAGGGCGGGCTGCCGCTCACGACGGTCATCGTGAGCCAGCGCGTCTCGACCGTGCGCGATGCCGACATGATCTGCGTGCTCGACCACGGATCGGTTGCGGGCCTGGGCACGCATGACGAGCTGTATGCAAGCTGCCAGCTCTATCGCGAGATTTGCCAGTCGCAGCTGCGCCGCGAGGAGCTCGAGGGCCAGCAGGGGAGTGCGGCGCCCGCGTCTGCCCCAACCGTCCCCGCATCCGTCTGCGCAAAGGAGGGCTGCTAGATGAATCCGTATACTTCTTCCGGTTCGGTCGCCACGATGACGGCCAATGTGTCCGGTAACGACAAGCTCAACGACCTGGGCGACGGCCCGCGCCAACCCGGTGATCCCGAGCGCTATCCCGTGGGCGCGGTGACGCGCCGCCTGCTGGGCTATGTTCGCCCGCACCGTATTTCGTTTACGGCGTCGTTTGTGAGCGCCGCCATCTCGGTGATTCTGCAGCTCTACACGCCCATCCTCATTGGTGAGGGCATCGACCTGATCGTCGCCACCGGGCAGGTGGACTTCGATGCGCTGCTGCCGCTCGTTACCAAACTCGCGATTGTCGTGATGGGTGCTGCGGCCTTTCAGTGGCTGCAGGGCTACTGCGTCAACCGTCTGTCCTACGAGACGGTGCGCGACATGCGCGTGGAGGCGAGCGACAAGCTCAGCCGCATGCCGCTCGGCTTTGTCGACAGCCATGCCCACGGCGACCTTATGAGCCGCGTGGTCAACGACGTCGATCAGGTGGGCGACGGTCTGCTGCAGGGCTTTACCCAGCTCTTTACCGGCGTCATCACCATCGTGGGCACGCTTGCGTTTATGCTCTCCATTAACCTGACCATGACACTCGTGGTGGTGCTCGTCACGCCGCTTTCCATCTTTGCAGCTGGCGCCATCGCCAAGCTCTCCAACAAAAGCTTTACGGCTCAGCAGCGTATTCAAGGGCAGCTCGGCGGTCATATCGAGGAGTATGTGGGTGAGCAAAAGCTGGTGGACGCCTTCGTCTACGGCCCGCACGCTCAGCAGCGCTTCGATGCCCTTAACGCCGAGCTCTATACAGCAGGTGAACGCGCGCAGTTTATGGGTTCGCTCTCCAACCCCGGCACGCGCTTTATCAATAACATCATCTATGCCGTGGTCGCTGTGATCGGCTGCGTGGGCGTGATCACGGGCGTGCCAGCGGCGCTTACGGTGGGCGGCGTGCAGATTTTCCTGTCCTATGCCAACCAGTACACCAAGCCGTTCAACGAGGTCACCAACGTCATCACGCAGATCCAGACCGCGTACGCCTCGGCGCGCCGCATGTTTGCGCTGCTCGATGCGCGCGAGCAGGAGCCCGACGCGTCGGACGCCGTAGAGCTTGCCGCCCCGCAGGGCGAGGTTTCGTTTGAGCATGTGGACTTTAGCTATGTGCCCGACCGCAAACTGCTGCAGGATATCTGCATCGAGGCCAAGCCCGGCATGCGCTTTGCCCTGGTCGGTCCCACGGGCTGCGGCAAGACGACGCTCATCAACCTGCTGCTGCGTTTTTACGATATCGATGCCGGCCGCATCTCGGTAGACGGGCGTTCGTCGCGCGACTACACGCGCTCGAGCCTGCGCCGCGCCTTTGGCATGGTGCTGCAGGACACCTGGCTGTTCGAGGGCACGGTGGCAGACAACATCGCGTACGGTTGCCCCGATGCCACGCGCGAGCAGGTTATCGAGGCCGCCAAGCGCGCGCATGCGCACAAGTTTATCGTGCAGCTGCCGGGCGGCTACGATACGGTAATCGGCGAGGACGGCGGCACGTTTAGCCAGGGCCAAAAGCAGCTGCTGTGCATCGTGCGCGTCATGCTCACCGACCCGGCGATCTTGCTGCTGGACGAGGCGACCTCGAGCATCGATACCCGCACCGAGCTGCAGGTTCAGGCGGCATTCGACGAGCTCATGGCAGGTCGCACAAGCTTTGTCGTGGCGCACCGCCTGAGCACCATCCGCAACGCCGACTGCATTCTGGTGATGCGCGACGGCGAGATTATCGAGCGCGGCACGCACGACGAGTTGCTAGCGGCAGGCGGCTTCTACGCCGAGCTCTACCGCAGTCAGTTCGCCCAGTAAGCAAGCCCGTGGGGCATGTAACGCAGCGCTAGGGCGCGAGTGCGTCAACGGGGGCAACGATAATGCCCTCGGGCGTTGTATGGGCCGGCATGCCGAACCCGATGACGATGAGCTTGGCCGCGGGTGGTCTCTCGCCACGCTCGACAAGTTTGCGCTCGAGCCGAAGCAGGTTTGCAGATGCCTCGGGGATCTGCGGACTTCCGAGTTTTACTTCCACGGCAATCCAAGTTCCATCGCGCCTATGTATAACGGCATCGACCTCGAGATCGTCGGCGTCATGGTAGTGGGACACCGATGAGTCATTTGCGGCTGCATAGACCTTAAGGTCGTGCAGGACGAGGGATTCGAAGAGCAGTCCCAGCGTCTTCGGGTCGGATGCCAATGACTCCGGATTTGCTCCGAGCAGTGCGACGGCAAGCGAAGGGTCGGCGAGGTGCCTTTTCGCACTTTGCCGCAGCTTTACCGGAGACCTGAGCGCCGGATGCCAGGCCGGGATATCATCGATGATGTGTATTCTGCGCAAGGCATCCGTATAGCGCCGCAGCGTACTTCTCGATACATCACCGCCGAGGTCTTTCTCAAGAGACTTTTCGCCGGCAAGAGTGGATTCGTTGCGCGCAAGCGAAGACAGAAGAGCTCTGACTTTCTCCGGGTCACGCTTCACGCCGTCAACCCTCGAAACATCCGATTCGCAGACACCGTCGATGTAGGCAGCGGATATACGCATTGCATCGGCAGTCGTCTTGCCAACCGCCTGAGGCCAACCACCACGACATAGCAAATCGGCAATATCGGCGATGCCGTTGATGGATCCAAGTGCCGCTTTGATGGGGCATCCGTTAAGCAGCGATTCGAGCGAGACCGCCCCTGAGGAAACCCCGAGTTCGGCCAGAGTCATTGTTTCCATGCGCAAGCGTGATATGCGCCCGATGCCGCTGTGCATCGGTTGGTCGGCGTCGTTTGGTGTTGCTGACCCCGTAAGCAAAAACTGCCCTGGCTCACCGGTCCGACGATCGCATTCGAAACGTATCGCGTCCCACAGTTTTGGCTCTTCCTGCCACTCATCGATGAGTCTCGGCGTTGCGCCGACTATTGCTTGAGCTGGATCGATCCTGGCAAGCTGCAGTGCGGCAAAGTCTCCGGCAGGGTCGGAGAGAGACAGCGATGATTCAGCGAATCGCTGGGCCGTAGTCGTCTTTCCGCACCACTTCGGTCCCTGAATGAGCACGGCACCAAAAATGTCAAGATCGCGTTCGATTGAGCGATCGATACATCTACTCATATACCTAGTCATCGTACTTCCCGCCATTCAAAGAAACATCTCGTTTTATAGCATCTTACCAGCGCGTAAAACATTTTAACGAAAAACCATGACACAATTTGACGGTATTTCGTGAAACAAATTGACGATATTATATGAAACAATTTGACGGCGTTTTGTGAAACAGTTTTTCGGCCATTCGTGAAACGTTCTGCGGCGGTTTCAATCCGAAGTACATACTGTTCGAAATCTGTCCAAAGATGTCGTCTGCGTCGCCAATCGACAGACGGTGGTTTACATCTGTCACGTTAGTACTAAGATATTCATCTAATAAATTGCATTAGTGGCTATAGTTTTGGGGGAAACGAGGCAACGTGACTATGACGTGCTCTTTGGTGGTTAACAGCAAGAGCGGTAATACCAGGATGGTTTCGGGTGCGATCAAGCGCGCTCTGCAGGTTGCGGGCGTTGAGTTTGTCCATGCCGCGGCGTTGAGCGACGATGCGGACGCAGATCAGGTTGCGCTCGAGGCGCAGGGCGCCTGCGCGGCCGACACGGTGCTCGTCGGTTTTTGGTGCGACAAGGGCGCGTGCACGCCTTCGGTCGCGGCGTTGCTCTCCGCCTTGCACGGTAAGCGCGTCTTCCTGTTTGGCACCTGCGGCTTTGGGGCCGACCAGAGCTATTATCAGCAGATTATCGATCGCGTGACCTCCAATTTGGCCAATGATGCCGAGCTTGTAGGCTGGGCGATGTGCCAGGGCAAGATGGGTCCTGCGGTCAAGCAGCGCTACGAGGCAATGCTTGAGCAAGATCCCGAAAACGCCCGATTTAAGATGCTGCTCGACAACTGGGTTGCCGCGAAGGATCACCCCACCAAGGAGGATCTGGACAACATGGCCGCAGCCGCAAAGAAGGCCGTGCTGGGCGAGTAGCTTCGCCGTTCGCGGTCCTTCGTGCAAAACAATACAAATGTGAAAGCCTCGAAATTCTCGGGGCTTTTTTCATGACACGAGGGCGCCCCTTTATTGATGGAAGGCCTAATAAGCTGATTGTTCTATGCCCGGATGTGTGCGGAGTGGGATGGGATTTCCGGATGGGTGGGGTTGCGGAAGCTGCGTCCCGGAATTTGCCTTTGGAATGGGATGCGGTTTCCCGTTGAAGGGCTCTGTGGAAACTACATCCCAGTAATCGGTCGAGAAATGGGATGTAGTTTCCGGTTGAGGGGCTTGGCGGAAAGTGCGACCCGGAATTTGTGATCGAAGCGGGATACGGCTTCCCAACGGGGCCACAAGTGGAAGCTGCATCCCACTCCGGACGTGAATTCTGGGACACGGTTCTCAGAGGATTATGGGCTGCGAACTACATGGGGCTGTCATAAAACTCCGGTAAAAGGGGGTCGGAAATAAACGGCACTTCCAGTAGTTTGTTTTAATGTGGGGGGGGGTACCATTATTTTAGTTTCGCAAAAAATCGATCCCTCTATGGGGAAGTTGCGTAGGGGGTTAGTCACAGATATTGGATAAAACAGACTAATTTGGGGATAAATGACCACTTACGCCAAAATAAGTAGCATTTAGCGATAAAACATTGAAAAATATGTAGCACATCGCTATGTTTTTATTACGAAAAGATTCCAAATTGGCTTATTTCGGACTCACTTTTCAAGCGCCTTGCGGTTCCTGTTGAAACTTGCTGACCTTTGGATGGGTCGAATAGGTCCTCAAGGGGGATGAATTATCACTTTGACGGCGCGTAGACTCAAACGATTTATTACGCTTTTGAGTAGCTTGGCGTTCGCGCTTGTCATAGCCCTTGCCGTTGTTTCTTTTGTGCCTCGCGCATTTGGATACACGCCCTTTGCTGTGCTTTCGGGCTCTATGGAACCCGAGCTTCCCGTTGGCTCCATGGTGTTTGTCCGCCAGGTTGAGCCAACGGATATTGCCGTGGGCGACAATGCAACCTTTTACCGATCGGACGGCGCCGTGGTGACGCACCAGGTGTACGAGATCGACCCTGTGGCGCAGATGATCGGCACGCAGGGAATTGCGAACAAAAATGCAGACGGAAGCATCATGCACGATGCCGAGCACACGCCTTTTTCGAGTGTTATCGGCACTGTTTCTTTTTGTGTCCCTTACCTGGGCTTCGTTAACGCATATTGCACGACGATGCCCGGTTTGCTTGTTGTGGTGGCCGTTCTGGCGCTGCTGGTCGCGGCGTCGATTGTGCTCGATCGGGTGGTTCCCGACGAGCCTGCGGGCAAGCATGCCCGCGCGCATGCGAGGGAGCGGCGTTCATAGCGGCATGGAAAAGCGTCGGCGGCGGTAGGGGCCGTTGCCGGGGAAAGCGATTCTCGAAAGGAAGAGAACGATGGAAAACAAGAAGAAAAAGCGCTACGGCATCATTGCCGCCCTGTTGCTGCTGGTATTGGCTGCCGGCGTGGGAACGTATGCATGGCTGACGGCGCAGTCGAGCCTGCCCAACAACTTCACTACTGCGGGCATTAACAAGCCCACTACCGATCCCGATCATCCGAGTCAGCCGCTTCCGGATGATAACACTAAGGTCAACGGCAACCTGACCGAGACTAAATGGGTTGCGAACTCCAAGCTCGCCCCTGGCGTGTCTGTTCCTAAGAATCCTAATGTCGGTATTGGCAAGGGATCCGAAAACGCTTATGTGTACGTTTTCGTGAAGAACGAGACGGCGTCTGCTGGGACTGCTAATTCCAGGAAGACTTACTTCACCATTAACTCTGGCTGGAAGGCCGTTGATGCGACCACCGTTGAGGGAGAGCCGACTCATTATCTCGGTGGCCTTTTCGTTTATGTTGGCGATGGGACCGAGGCAACTCCGCTTATTGCCAGCAAGACCGAGGACAAGTGGACCGGTGAGCTGTTCAGCAATGTGACTACGCCCAAGGAGACCGAGCAAAAGGAATTCGCCAAGGATGCCAAGATGACGGTCAACTGCTTCGTTTACGCTGCAGACAGCACCACTGAGGGCTCGGCTGCGTCTGCTGAGGTTGCTGCCAAGGATTGGGCTAAGGACCTGTAGTAATCCAACCCCCTCCACTGAGATCCCGGCCCGCTCCCACCCCTATACTCGGGCCGGGATCTCGGTCCCCCTTTTATCGACGATTGGCGAACGTAATGCTCAACAATCTTTCCGACAATCAGAAACGCACCTTGGCGCTTGCCGCGATGGCGCTGTTGGCCCTGGCGTGCCTGTGCGGCACGCTGGCTTTTACCGTTGATATGGTTCCGGCGAACAACGTCCTATCGTTTGGCAGCGTGAAGGTACGAGTCTGCGAATACACCCTCAACGAGCAAGGCGAAGAGATTCCGTTTGAGGCCGACGAGCACGGGGACTATCCCGACACCAAGGCCAGTGGCTCTGACATCAGCCGCATTGTGCGCGTGGAGAACGCCGGCGCGCAGCCTGAGTACGTTCGCGCGCGCCTGCGCATGACGTCGGTGGCACCAGACGGCTCGTGCGCGGATGCCTCGGGCAACGTTGCGTTTCATGTGAATGTGGGCGAGGGGTCCCCGTGGATCGACGGCGGCGATGGGTGGTACTACTACCGCGGATTGGCCGGGCGTGGCGGCACGCTCGACCCCGGCGTCATGACGGAAAGCCTCATGGACTCGCTGCGCTTTGTGGGCGACTACCACGATGCCGCGCGCGGCGGCTCATTCAGGCTCGATATCGATGTTCAGGCCGTGCAGGCCAAAAACCAGCAGGCAAGCGATACCGCCCTCGACGTACTTGACGTTGTGGGTTGGCCGGAGGCGAACTAGCCTATGAAGATCAAGAACATGAACCGGGGTATGCTTAGCAGGCTGGTTGCCGTCGCAGCGATTGTCCTTTGCTGCGTTATGGCGCTGCCAACGGTGGTGCATGCCGAGGACGTGCCCGAGAACAAAAACGAATTCCACATCAAAAACGAGGCTGACTTTTTGTTGTATGTGGCGCTGTCGCGCGAGCGCGATACGTCCGGCTGGCACGTTTATCTCGATAACGACATTGAGCTCGACAGCGACGACATGAAAGCCATCGTTGCAAACACTGTTAAGCATCTGTCGTTTGGCAACAAGGAGCATCCGTTTAAGGGCGTGTTCGATGGTCAAAACCACACCGTTGAGGGCCTGAACTACGATAAAGACGCTTTTGACCCCGAGCGCGATACGGGATTTTTTGCCGAGACCAACGGTGCCACCATCAAAAACTTCCTGGTTAAGGACGCCAACGTGTGGGCGGACTTCCGCGGCGGCATTATCGTGGGCAAGGCCGTCAATACGCGCTTCGAAAACGTTATGGTCATGGAAAGCACGCTGCACGTGACCTGCGCCAACAACGCCCTCAACCTCATTACCAACGCAGGCTTTGAGGGCGGTCTCATCGCCGGCGAGCTCGACGGCTGCACCCTCTACAACTGCGAGGTCCGTGGCGGCCGTGCCGTCAACAATGCGACCTCGGGCGTGCAGGCGCTCGGCGGTGAGGGTCTGTATATGGCGGCGTTTGCCGGCTACGTTACGAACTCGACTATCGAGTACTGCCGCGTGACGCCGACGCGTAAGGACGACGGCTCGATTGCCGAGAAGGGCATGACCGACGTCACCAATAAGTACGACGTGGCCATTGGCGCATTGGGCGGCAACAACGTGTATGCCTCGGGTTTTGTGGGCTGCATGGCGGGTAACGCCAAGATTATCGACTGCTTCTCGACGGCGCAGTGCTACAGCTATGCCGCGTCGTACGTGGGCGTCGTTGCCGTGACGCGTGCGTGGACGGGTGGCTTGGCGGGTCGTATTCTAACCGAAAAGGGCAACGAGCTCGTTCGAAGCCATTTTGCGGGTGACTTGAGCTCGCGTCAGTACAATCCTATCGCCGTGATCCCCATCATTCAAAACGATGTGAACCTGGGCGGCATTGCCGCGCGTGCCAACAAGGATGATGCCACGGTCACCGAGTGCTACTTTAAGCCGAGCGTGAGCCTAAAAGGCAGCAGCCAGGGTACCGCGGCTAAGAAAAAGATCCCTTCGTTTGGCGGCGATGGTACCACCAAGGGCGACAGCTATGGTCCATGGGACGACGAGCGCTACACCACGCGTGAGCTGTGGGAGGAGCACGACTACGATTTTTGTGCCGGCACCATGCGCTCGACCGCCAACGACGATGCCCTGGGTGGCCAGCACACCAATGAGTGGGCGATGGATTACAAGCCGAAGATTCCCGTGCATGGCCAGAGCGTTAAGGCGACGATCGATTTTCCCGGTGCGGGTACCGCGACAATTACGGCAACCAAACTCGGTATTGATCAAGCGACCTCGGATCCGTACGCCTTTGCCGTGAGCGCCGTGCTGGCGGGAACGGCCCAGGGCTTGGCCCAGGGCGATACATCGGTGACGTTTAGGCAGGATACCTCCGCAAAGCCCAAGGGCTTGACCGATGCCAACGGCGGTTATCGCTTCATGGGCTGGTTCCGCGAGTCCGGAGTCAATGTGAACCGTATCGATGCCGATAACGCCTGGTTTAACGGCAAGACCGATGCCGATGCCGTTAAGGCTGGCAAGCAGGTCCAGAAGAACGAAGCGCACGAGATAACGTCGACCTATACCGCCGATAACGCGAAGGGGGCCGAGGCCTTTAAGGGCAACGACCTGTTTATTGCTTCGTACGAGGCGCAGGTACTGTTCTATAACGTCAAGGGCGAGACGCTCGCGTGGCAGAGCGGCGAGGCGCACGACAAGTCGACGGATTGGTACCGCTATGGTGTCGGTTTAACGCCGGTTGCCCCTGCGGACCGCGGCACTCTATCTGCCAGCGCCACCTTTATTGGTTGGACGACGCAGCCGAGCGGCGAGGCCGGGATGCATGGCGGTTACGCGGCCATCACCTCGCCTAAGCTTGCCGAGCTAAAAAACGCCGGTGCGTTCTATCCTGCCGGCGCTGAGATCACTGTGCTTGGCCCTACCGATTTTTATCCGGTGTACACCGACTATGTGTCGAACATCATGACGGTGTTTGAGGGCAATGAGCAGGATGCAATCGACGATCAGACTCGGCGCGATGGTGTGGGCAAAACTGACGTTAAGGTTGAGACTGCCGAGGATGGCACCGGTGTGTACACGGTGCGGGTGTGCGACGTGGACAACAAGCCTTTATCAGAGGACGGTGCGCTGCCCGACGGCTACCGTTTCCTGGGCTGGTATGAAAACAAGGGAACCGAGGATGCCCCGCTTGAGGTGCGCGTAAGCCGCGATCCCAGCTATACGCTCCCCACCGATGTCGATTTAACCGCGCCGCATACCTACATCGCCCGCTTTGAGTACCGAGTGGATTATTACGTTCGGGCTTATACCAACCATGAGTTTACGGACAGCAAGCTACTTTGTTCCGTTTGGAATCGCTATCAAACGCCCTTTGAGGAAAACGTCGGTAGTACCTTCGTGCGTGAAAACGTCGTCCACTGGGGCCCGGAGCATGTTGACCACGGTATAAAGGATAGTTATGAAACGTGTGGCACGCGCTTCACGAAGGAAACCCTTGTCGTGAGTCCCCTTAACGCGTACTCGCACAACGTTAAAAACGATACGGGAGCCGATACTCTAAAAAACCTCTATGCCGATACCGATTTTCCAGGCGCTGCAACGCTAAGCGATACTTGGACTTCGGCTTCGCTGAACGTAACGGTCAAACCGGTGAATGATCGCTATCGCCTGAATTTCTGGACGCTTGAGCGCGATGGTGAATATTGGACATATGTGAAAAATCCCATCGAGAGCATGGTGCGTACAGATAAGAAGTACTACGTTCGCGCGATGATTACCACGGACGTTAATTTCTACAACAAGGGCGATAATGTCGTGAGGACTGCCACGCGGCGCTATGAGAGTAACTTGCTGCAGACCAAGGTGAACGGGGCGGATCCGACGTTCACGTATTACTACCCGCATGTTAATAAGTCGGTTAAAGTGGCCGAAAAGCCAGAAGATGGTGAGAAGGGATCGTATGAGAGCCCCCTGACCCTCGAGTCTTCTCCGACCGATGCGGAGATGGCGGTGCCGGGTTATAAGTTCCTGGGCTGGATTTCGACCGCCGAGGTCCAGATGGGTTCTCCCGTCTGGAATTATATCTACGATGTCAAGGGTGATTCCTTCACTACTTCTGACCCGGATAAGGCCGAACCGTATCTGGTGAAACCAGATTTCAAGGTCACCCAGTACCAGGATGCCTATCCGGTGTACGCGAAGTACGATGTTAGGTACACCACCAACCTGTATCGCGCCGGTTTTAAGGGCACGGACAAGGTCAATGTGCCTAGGTACGACATCGATCCCGTTATCAACGCGGGCACCGACCCTGCTACGGCAACGGTGACCCCTGACGTCACGACTCCGGTTTATAAAGCAGGCGGTGAGCTGTATAAGTTGCAGAAGGTTGAGATCGAGCTTCCGAATGGCGAAGTTGAAGAGATCGAACCTAACGGCGATAACTCGTATTCCCATCAGGTGGAACCCGGCGGGGCCTATACATTTGTGGCGTACTATTCGCCGTTGGCGGTCGTGTACCATCTCAATGCCAAAGATGTTGACGGCAAAGTTGCTCAGCAAGGCGATATGCTCGGCAACCTTGATGGCGGCATCCCGAAGCCCACTTATGACGTCAGCGCTATCGATAGGGATACAGGAGGTGCGTTCAACGCCTTCGTGGGCTGGACGGAAGCCAAGCCGGCACCTGGCAAGGGCTATGTCGCTTGGTCGGAGGGTATCCGCATGGTGAGTGCTTCTACCGTGGTCAGGGCCCCCATGGAGCTGTACCCGGTCTACCGTCCCAGCCTGGTTACCGTTCAATCGAGCATCGACTCAAATCTCGCGAATCCTGCTCTTGTCCGCGGTCTCGGCCGTACTGATTCCGGCGACCAGATTTCTCTTGAGGTCAAGGCTGTCAAGGAGGTTGTGGGCATTGACGGCACCAAGTACGACTTTGTCGGCTGGTCGCGCGACTACGAACCCGATGGCAAATACACCCTAATGACCGGTGACGATAAGTATCCCCTCGAGGGTAATGAGCCCTTTGAGAGCGTGACCTACACCGCGGTGTACAAGATCGCGCCGTATAAGGTTCGCTATCACGGTGTCGACGGGTCGGTCGTCTTTACGGCGACGGTCGACTCGGACGGCGAGCGCGCGACGGGCGCCGGCTTTGTCCATAACGTCGATGTTCCCAAGGTGGATGAGAGCGGCAACCCGGTCTATGACAACGACGGCAATCCCGAGATGGAGAAAAAGTCCGTGGCATACGACCCGGACGGCCACTCCAAGATCGTCGCGCTGCTCGATGAACAGACGACTACTAGCGGTGACGTACGTGAGCTCTTCCTGGAGTGGCGATATGTGCCTGCCGATGGCGATGCGAAGTCTTGGAATGAGTTTAAGGGCGAGCCGGTCAAGGGAGACATGGACCTGTATCCCGTGACGTATCGTGTGACTACCAACGACACATCCGATTCCACTAACCCTAAAACAATGACCGCGCGGCTTAAGTGGCTGCTCGATCCCAACGCCGCCAACACAGTCGAGAACAGTGCCGACCAGGCACCCTTTAAGGTCTGCTTTGCCGAGCCGTTTATGGGAACGCAGCTGACTGTTACCGTTAAGCGGGCGAGCTACGGTCCTGATGCGTCCATGACGGAGGAACCCGTTAACGACCAGTATGTCTCGCTCTACAGCTTGGGCCCGGGCAATGGCTCGTTCGACCTAGCCAATCGTCTGGAGTCCAAGAAGACGGGTGAAGGCGAACAGGGCCCCGGTAATGCCGTGTTCAAGTTCGCCCAGACTCACGCATTGACAATTGTAAAAAAGACCACCGATGCTAGTGCCATGGGACAGACATCCCGCTTTAAGGTGGCACGGAAGGCGTCGAAGGATTCTCTTGCCGAGACGCGCATGGTCGAAGTGAAGGTCGATAAAACGCAGCAGGAAAACGGCGAGACCTGGTATGTCGGCAGTGTGCAATTTGCCGCGCCGGCGGGTTTCTATACCGTCGAGGAAGATACGGCTTGGGCATGGCGCTACCAGGGTGAGCTGAGCACGCCTGGTAAGGCGCCCGGCAAATCTGCCGAGCTGACGATTTCGTCTGCCTCGAGCGCGGGCGATGCGGTGGTGACGTGCGTTAACACGCGCGCGAAGGACAAATGGGTCGATGGTGGCTCGCGTGCCAAGAATGTTTGGGAAAACGGCACGCTGAAGAAGGAGGACCAGGATGACTAAGCGCAAGCAAATCGTCGCCTTCCTTGTCGGCGTTCTTCTTTTGGCTGGCGCTGCCGGCACCTTTGCCTGGCTTTCGGTTACGGGCGTGCTGGTCAACGAGTTTGGCTTTGGTACGGTGGCGCCCTCGGTAGACGAGACGCTCAAGGACAACGTGAAAAGGGATGTCTCGGTAAAAAACACGGGCTCGGCTCCGGCATACCTGCGTGTCGCGGTGGATATCTACTGGCAGGATAAGGATGGCGCGCGCCTGTGGGATGAGCCGGTTGCCGGCACCGACTACACCATTGAGTGGGGCGATAAAGGCGATGCCGCCGCCACTAACAGCCCTTCGTCTTGGGTTCTTGCGAGCGACGGGTTCTACTACTGGACGTCTTCTGTTAAGCCGCTCGACAAGACGGGCGTGCTCATCAAGAGCGTGTCCGAGAAGAAGACAGATGGTAAAAACCTAGTCGTCGACATTTCGACCCAGGCGATTCAGTCCACGCCCGACGATGCGGTCACCGAGGCATGGAACTGTACGGTCAAAGATGACGTGCTGGTGCCGCCGCACGGAGGTGCGTGAGCATGGCTTTACCGATTTTCAAAGACGTTGCGCGTTCCTTGCGTTGTGTGGTCGCGGCCATTTTCTGCGTGGCCGCGCTTGCCGTTCCTGCCCGTGCGTTCGCCGATATCGCCGATACGCCAGCGATTGCGTATGACGGAAATACGCGCCAGCTGACGGTCTCGGGGGCGACGGGCTCCTCATGGGAGCCCGATCTGTTTCCAGCCTTTAAAGATCTAATGCCCGGCGATGTGCGCGAGCAGCAGATTGAGGTTTGTGCCACGGGCGTAAAGTCCCAGGTGCGCGTGTTTGTGCGGGCCGTTGTCGATCACGAGACGGCACGCCTGTTGTCGCCCATTACCTTGACAGCGTCGGCGGGCGATGCGTCTGCCGGTTGGCTCCAGACGGGAACGCCGGGCAGCGTATTTGCCTATCCCACGCAGGTCGCAACGTTTACGAGCGATGGCAGCGCGGTGCTCAATCTGCAGCTAAGTGTCCCAACGTCGGTAGGCAACGAGCTTGCCGGCGCAAACAAGACCATTCGCTGGCAAATCACCGCCGAGGACGATGGCGAGAAGATCCCCGTACAACCTGCTGGCAGCAAGAAGCCCGGCTTGTTTGGTCTCGTGGCAACGGGCGACAGCACGCTCGCGTTGCTTTTGGTGTTGCTGGCGCTTGCCATCATCGCTTTTATAGCCGCGCTTCTTTTGTCCCGGAGGGATAAGCGCTAGGTCCATCTTCTAAATGAAACGCCCTCCCGGGCGGCGGGCACGAAGTTCCCTGCTCTACAGTCCTGCGCAAGACGAAGGCCACATTAAGTGGCCTTCTTTGCGTGCGGAACTC
>ERZ839823.405-NODE-405-length-63386-cov-124.840552_pt1 | contig 63386 bp, 106 predicted proteins | sample MGYA00519862_ERZ839823 | MGnify/ENA primary metagenome ERZ839823 (study PRJEB31850, sample SAMEA3708853) | human gut metagenome | biome: human gut; feature: human-associated habitat; material: faeces | place: China | collected 2014 ...
AGGAAGATATACCTGAATCCTGTTTTCTCATTTACACAATATTATGGACACTGCCCTAAATATTCTCGTTAAAGAATTAATACATTTACACATCAAACCCTCTTTTAAGAAACATATCTTTAATATTATCCTTTTTTATTTCTATATTTTCGCATCCCTTTCTGTTCACAAGAATATATGAGCTTACATTTTTATATTCAAAATGCTCAAATGTTTCTCTTCCAAATAGATTTAATGCAATGGTTCTATATATTCTAAATCTTTGGTTACTTTCTCTGCTTTCGACCTTGTCGCTCTCCATATCCATGCTTTCTGCTCCATTTACAGCAAAGGAAGCGTGTGGATATTCTTTTATGAGGCAAGGAATTATAGATGCACAAGTTACAAAAATCTTTAGTGCACTTTTGTAATTGTGAGCCTTTACGATTCTATTATATTTGTTATCTAATTTCCTGTCCCTTGCGGCATAGAATTTAATAGCAAAAACATCTTCATACGCTTCCACTCTGATTATGTATTTTAATCTTTGGCAAAGCGTCGTCCTATCAGTATGAAATTTATATATTAATGAAAAATCAAAAGCGTCTCCAAAAGAAGGGGACGCTTTTTGTATGAATTTTAATTGGAACGGTTGAATTTGATCTAACATTTACATAATCATTTTTGTGGTAGCTGAAATGAAGCAACATGAATCACTAACAATTCTTCCTTCCCCTACTATTTCACGCAGCGGGAGATGCTTTACTTCGCTTCTCAACGTCCATCCCAATCTATCACCTTTTGGCTTTATGCGATGCGGATGCTTTGCAGAATATCTTGCTTTCTTATTTTCTATTATACTTCCCATACCACCTTTATTCTATAATATTGTAGAACGACAGAACGAACGACGCAATTTAAACATAACACTACCTAACAATGTTTACTACATTGTTAATAATATTATTTCCGATACAAATTAAAGCAGAAATAGGGATGTAACCAAAACATGAGACGGATTTCTTTGTAATTTAGAAACGGTCTAAATAGATATTTTATTTACCAATCGTCATTTTCATTTCCAACAAGCCCGTTTTTCACTACCTCTTCAATTTTATCCATGATAACATTTGAATAGGCATGAGCCATAACCAAAGCCTTAGAAGATGTTTTTTTTGCTTTGTGCTTATCTTTTTCTACGAATGGATAGCATGTATCAATAGCCCATTTTTCTATATTTGTTTGCGGCCTTTGGGTTCCGTCTGAAAATGCGGATATAATTCCTCCACCTATAACTTTTATAATATTATAATATTGAAGAGTATAAGTAACACGTATTTTAGTGTCTTTTATGTCAACTTTTATAATAGGAGTAATACTCACCTTGTATCGGCTCATTCCTCCTACATGTTCAGCTATGCCATCTACAAATCCTTCTCCAATTATAGTTCCTAATTCCTTATCATTTAATTTTATTACAGAATTTGCATCATTAAATGTTGCGGTGAACCAATAATTCAAAATTACATATAATTGTTCTTTAGTAGCTTCTCCACAATCTACTATTTGCGTATAGGTCAAAGAGTTGTTTTTATCAAGGGCTAATTGGGATGATAGCGTTTCAGCTGCTTCAACCCAGCTATCTCCATATTCTTCTTTTGCATACTCTTCCAACTCCTCTGCCCTCATAACTTGGGAGCTCATAGATACACAATAGCATAAAATAGTCAACAATACCAAAATCTTTTTCATAATAAACACGTTTTAAGTTTTGTTTGCAAAGTAATCTTAAATAAACCGTTTTAACAATATATTTGGCATAAATCTTCACAATTTAGAATGATTATAAATAGGGTAATCACTATAATTTATTTTTCAATAAGAGGTTTGGTATTTCAAAGATAATAGCTATCTTTGCGGTGCTACACTTTTATATACATATTCGGATTGGGGATTTTTTGTGCCCGATATTAAACTACTGCCTACAATATTAGCAGAGGTTTCTCCGTACATATTCGCCCCAAAGCCGATATGGAAGTGTAGCAACTTGGAGAAACTCTCTGCTTTCTTTATTTATTAACTTTTAATTTTCATTGTTTATGCTACACTTGAATGAAAATCAAATCTTCCAATACAACGGAAGTCCTATTACCTTTCTGAAAGGAGATAGTGTAATGGTAAATGCCACAGAAATGGCTAAGCCGTTCGGGAAACGTTGTAATGACTTTTTGTCAACAAAACAGACAAATGAGTTAATTAGCTCATTATCAGCCAAAACGGGAATTCCCGCAACGGACTTAGTTACTGTAAATCAAGGAGGTAACAATCAAGGCACATGGTTGCACGAGGATTTGGCATTAATCTTCGCTCAATGGCTTTCTCCTGATTTCTATTTATGGTGCAATGACCGCATTAAAGAGTTAATGCGATATGGCATGACTGCCACGCAGCCAACTTTGGAGCAAATGATAAACAACCCCGACCTTGTTATCAGCCTTGCCACACAGTTAAAAAATGAGCGCGAGGAAAAGAAGCGCCTTGAACAGCAAAATTCCAAGCTTAAGCCTAAAGCTGACTTCGCAGACGCCGCTTTCAAAGCAGAGGGCAAAGTAGACATAGGTCAAGCCGCAAAAATTCTCAACCTCGGTTTTGGGAGAAACACCCTTTTCAAGAAGCTAAGGGAAGCAGATGTGTTCTTTAAAGACAGGAACGAACCGAAACAAAAGTACATTGACGCAGGGTATTTTGAAATGACGCTGTTACCACCTATACACAGAGACAGTCACCCTGACATATTATATCAGAAGGTACTTTGTAAACCCAAAGGACTTGCTTACATTAATTATTTATTCGGTGGAAAGCCTTCTGACGGGAAAACGGCAAAAATAAAATAACCCAAACAACCCAGTGGGTTAAATTCAACCCAAACAACATTACAATCACAGCCGATGTGCTGATTTTAAACCTAAAACAAATATTTTATCTATATGAGAACAAATACATCCGATTTGGTGAGACAAATGAGTATAGTATCAGAAGAACATGAACAGGTTCTTAGAGAGTTGAAAAACATGCAATCTGTTGTAAAGTACATAAGCCATTTGCTGGACGCTTACAATATCGTATCAGGACGCGTGGACGAATTGCAGGAAGAGATAAAGGAGCTAAAGCGTGGAAAAAACAACAAGACGGATACCCCAACAGAGGGCACAAAGACACACAGAGTTGAGAAAACAGTAATGCCTAATATGCGGATAATAATGGGGCTTAAAAAGTAAACTTAAGAGGCGGGGTAACTCCCGCCTTTGTTATATTGCTAAATATAGCAAAATAGTTATGTTTTTATTTGGTGGTTTATAACAAAAACGCTATATTTGCAATGTCTTAACAAAACGGTCTTTCAAATTATGAAGTAAAATCAGTTTTTTGCGGAACTTTCCGCAGCAGGCTGTTACGTTCTTAGGCATGGGGCTAATCATGATATTTGGTACAGTCCTAAAACGGGAAACAAATTTGCCTTGTCAAGGCATGGCAAACAAGAAGTACCTACCGGAATGGAACGTAAAGCAAGAAAGGTTCTTTTGGGGGAGTAATCCCCCTACCTTTTCTTTCTTCATGATTGGGGATATGTTGGGACAATGGGGTACGGTAATAGTGCCGTACTCCTATTTTAAGGAAATGGATATGAAAGCAACTGTAATCATGGAAAAAGCAAGAGACGGGTATTACTCATGCTTTGTAGAGGAGGATTTACCTGGTTTTGGTTTGGCCGGATATGGAGATACGGCAGAATCAGCCAAAGAGGATATGATGAAAACGTACGCGGAAATAAAGGAAATGCAGGCAGAAGAGGGCAAGAGCGTACCGGAACTGGAATTCATATACAAATATGACATGCAATCCTTTTTCAATTATTTCTCATTCCTTAATGTTACTAAAGTTGCGGAGCTGGCAGGCATCAACGCTTCATTAATGAGGCAATATACCTCCGGGGTAACAGCGGCTGGACAAAAGCAATACGATAAGATACGGGTAGCGGTAGAACGAATATCTAAAGAACTTTCCGCAGCTACTTTTTAAAGATAGTGTACCGCTGTGAAGCGCGACCGTTTGATTAAGACAATCAAGCCCTGATCCGATACAACCGGAACGGGGCTTTTACTTTTCATTCTGTTCTATTTTTAATATTTTTCAATTTGAAGGCAGAAATATTACGGGGGTTATACAAAAAACAGTGTTCTATTTTTAATATCAGAACCAAACATACTCTATAAATACGCCTTTAAACGCCTCTCCCCGCGGGCAGAAATTGAATATTCCGCCGTTCTCATACAAGACATACACCTTACCCTCCATTTGGGCTACCTTCCTTGCAAGCGTCCTCATATTGGCTATGTCTGCCATTCTTTTTTTATTTTCGCACGCACATCCCATTACAAGCCGAATTTTCTGAAATAATCTTCAATGCCTTGTTTTAGACATCTTCTAAAAAATGTTTTCCGGGCATAGGAACCGACACGATAAATTGCCTGACCGTATTTCTTTTCTATATCGCTGCTGAAGCTGACACCCTCGCTTCCTATTTTTAATCCCTTGTCTGTCGGAGTAGCCGTAATTGAATCGTGAAACTCACCTGTAATTATAAGGTTAGGCGTTCCTTTTGAACTCACAGGGGCGTTTATTAAATCAGAATGCATAAGCGGGGCGTTCTTTTCCTTAAAAGCTGCATATCCTTTTGCGTTTTTATACCAATATCCGGCCTCCTCTGTTTTAAAATATGGATCATTGAAGTAGGTAGGACGTAATGGTTTGTCGTTTCCGTTAATACCTGACCATAACTGCTCTACGATATATTGTGAAACCTCCTCCCTGTTTTCTACCATTACATCCCGTATCATAGGCTCAAACCCCTCAACGAACTGTTTTACGGCTTTTTCCGCATCAATTATATTAGCCATAACAAATACAATTAAGGGGTGAACTAAATGAACACCCCTAATTAATATACACAACACAGTTACATATCACCGTCTTTCTTCTGCCTTTGAGCACCGGAAGAGGCTATATCCTCGTAAATGGAAGAAAGCACCTTTTCGCGCTCCTCTATCGGACGGTCAAGAAAAAACACATCCTTATGAGAGTTTATGAAGTCCCTCTTCTTCATGTTTCTTACTCTCTCATCGTTGAATGTAATTCCTTCTACTTTCATCCCCAAGCCTCTATGCCTGTGATTCCGGCTCCTTGCAACACAGAGGGGGAAGCAAGTGTCGGTTCTCCCTCGCCTACGGTAATAACACCGTTTGCGTAGGATACACTTGTTGCACCGGGTAATGCAGTAGTCGCATTTTCTTGAAGCAACGCTCCGTAGTATGGGGTTATATCAAGTCTTCCGAAGTGCTCAACAAGCTTGTATTTCTTTGATTCTGTTGAAACCAGTTCAACATAAACAAGCCCTTTCAGCGCTCCGACAACGTCAAAGTCACACGCCTTTACACCAGCGTTCTTGATATACTTCTCGTAATCCTTGAACATCGTTGCAATAGTGAGGTTGGCTTCTGTGCCGGAAGAATCCCAGTCCTGACCGCCCGGATATACGCCGGACAGTTCGATTCCGGCCAGTTCTTCCGTACCGTCGTTCATGCCGTATATCACGTTGTTCTCGTCCACAAAATATGCATCAAACGCTGTATTCTTTGCAGCCATAAGATTAGCCTTGAGGCTTGCATCGTAATTTTCAAGCGTCCATACATCGTTTTTGGGCGAGTACCCTGTGATCTTTGTAGGGCCGTAACCTGTCGCTGAGGTTTGCGCTTCCCCGCCTGATGGAGCGTATTCCACAATCGTTTTAATCGGAAATATTCTTCCCGGTCTGTCTGCATGACAGGCCGCTTCCAAAGCGTCCGCTGTCAGAGTTTTGGGTAACTTATACCCATGCATTACCAATATGATAGCTTTTACCTTGCCGGGGTCTAACACGCATACGGAATTTCCCGTATTAAAGGTTGCAACCCCCGGACATTGTCTATAATCTGTTGCCATAGCATTTTATTTTTTTTACCGTTAAACTTAAATTAGTTATTTCAATAGCATCAATCTTTTCTTCAATCTCCTTTCCGTCAGCGTCAAAAGCACCTCTTCGACCGAATACAAGATTTTCCGAATAAGAATGAGCCACATGCCCCGAATATCCAAAATCAAACCTTTTTTCAGCACCCACTTCCTTGATTAGAGCATCATACAACGGTCTTAACAAACCTTTGAAAGATACTTCTATACGCTGCTCATTGGTGTAATCCTTGAGCGTGTTTACTGCTATGATTATATTGACATCAGCCTTGCAATACACCTTGCTATCTGTCTTATCCTCTACGAACGGAGTATAAAGCCCGATTAAAGGAAAGCGTTTTGTAGCGGTCTGTGGTATCTTCTTTTGCGTCAAGATGGCCTCCCTTATATATGTACTGTCGCCGAATATATAATTCACGTCATACCCAACTTCGGAAGACACTCTTTTGCATATATCGCTGAAAATCTCTACTATCATAGATTGAATGTGTTTACATGTCTCAATAATGATTTATCGAACGTCCATCCCTCTATATGTTGCGTATCAAGCCATTTATAAAGGTCTGCGTTCATTCTAACCATGCTATTCCATGCAGAAACCATTTTCCCCATAGGAGATACAAGATCACCGACATCGCTGTCTCTTTTTACACCGTTGACGGTTACATCGCATTGATGGTTTCTTGCGTAGAAAAAGTATATGTAATTGGCAATAGGAGAGATTTTCATCCCTCCCATAGTGCCAACCAGCATGCTCTTTAAATCATCCCACAGTTTTACAGGTTCTTTCTCTTCTGATTGGAGATATTCGGAAAATTGTTCATATACTTCTTTACCAAGAACCTTTATCAGGTATTCCGTCTCATAATAGGATATATAGTTGTTCACATCTCCTGTTATAGCAGATGTTGTCAATGACGGAGCAACATCCGGAGAAATTATTCCGCTAATAAATAGCGGCCCTTGAAAAAAAGCATAATCAATGAGCATAATTAAACATTTTTATTATCCGCAACCGGAGATGTCTTTTCTCGTTTTTCAGGAATCTCCCGCTTTTCGGAGGATTTAGGGGCGCCTTCCTCAATGGAAATAAGCCCCATTTCCTTCCTTATTCGGTTTTCCTGAATAATCTTATCTACTTCCAGTTGACTACCTCGTATAATTATAACCTTATCCATTAGGCAGCAACTTTAATGGCAGTTATCACATCGGCAATATTACCGTATGTAAATGCAGCCGGGTTGTAAACAGGCATCTGAACCTCTTCCTGTGCAATGAGGACAACAGTATTGCGGAGCTTTGTTTCCACATCTTCTGCAAACTCAACGCTAAGATTGCTCCAGTCGACCAGAGAAGCACCGTTTGTCATATCTCCTGCAAAATACTTGCCCGGGTTGATCTTCGTTGTTTCAATAATAGGTCTTCCGGAAATATACTTGACACCGTTAACGGTAGTAACAAGGCCGAGAGACCGTCCGGATGTATCTTTTGCCGTTTCTGCATCGAATACGGTAGACGGGTTAAGCGCAATGAACGAAGGCGTGTATTCCGCATAGGTCATGATTGCAAAGATAGCATTGATTGCATCGCCGATATTAGGAGATACAACAGAATTGAACAGGTTGTTCTTAACTGTGAATGTGACAGCGGATGTCGCATCAGCTACGGCAGCGTATGCATAGTCAACAACAATCTTTCTATCATTCATCTTATGAACAACATAAGTAGAGTTGAAACCTTCAACGGAAGAACCTGCAAACGTAATCTTTTGACCGTCCATGATTTCAGGCTGTGCTTCTGTAAACTCAACAATGGACTGTTTGCCGCCATTGTAAGTGCTTACCGACTTAACAGAACCCTTAGCGCCGGTTACCACGTCTTTGCTTATTATATTTTCTGCCGGAAGAATATCTTCGTAGTTTGCAATACCTTTCAGGTTATCGCCTTGTCCGTCACCGAACATGATTTGGAAATCCTCAGCCATTCTAACCCAAGAGGCAAGACGGTTCATAAGCCATGAGCGTACATAGATACGAGACTTAAGCAATCGCTTGCTCAACGGAACATAAGTACCTATGCGGCATACGCCAACGGTCTGCTCCTTGATCTTGAATGAAGATTCAGGAAGTCTTCCGTTCTCTGAAACAGCAGCAGCGTTTCTGTCAAGATCGTAGATCTGCGTGAATGTGATTGTAGGATATGCAGGGTCTCCCTGGTCTACGGTCATGATGTCGCGAATGTGCGCTCCTTCATTGATCTTAGTTACAACAAGGCTGCTTTGACGAGTGATTAGCTTGTCTCCGGCATAGTCATTAGTCATGCTGACCGGGTCTGTCACATCTTTCAAATCAATGTCAAAGCGGCCTGAACTCTTTGTTTTCCCGTCCAAGAAGTCTTTAAACTTCTCTGAATCCAAGAACTCATCAATCTTTTTGCCAAGATTGTTAGAGTTGCCGTTTACGTTAAAGCCCTTTGCCTTCAACACTTCCAGCTGTTTTGACAACTCTTTGATTTCTTCTTTGAACTCTCCCAGTTCCTTAACAGCAAGACCAACTTTACCGTCTTCGTTTAGGGCCTTAAGCTGCTCATCTACGTTTTTCATTTTCTCGTTGAATGAACTTTCAGAGATAAGCCCTTTGAGAAGCTCCTCCACCGTATCATTCACCTTTTTTTGAATTGTACCAAGAGTTTGCTTTTCCTCCAATGTCAATTCGTTTTCTTTTTTTGCAAATTCAATCAAATTCATTTCTTCTAATTATTATATTAAACCTTTAATAGCGAGTCCCTCCAATGAAAAAGTGCTTTTGCGGCTTTCTTCTTGGTGAGTGCCCTCCGGCGGCTCTGTATTCTTGTTTATGAAACTCTTATAAATCCTTGCATAGCATTTAGGACACCTTACATAAGCGGCAAGTTCTTCGATGCTTTTCTTTGACGATATGATATTAAGAACCTGTTCCTGTATCTCCGGTTTAAGCTTTGCCATTTCCGCAGACACTACATCCTCTGCTATCCAGCGCGTATAATTCCCTACACTGTCCAATACTTGGTTTTCAAATGTCTCTTCCGGCACACTATTGTAATCAAAGGAAAGCCCGCAATGAGGACACGCCACAATATCCTGTCCGGATAATGCCTTTTCTACCAAACTTAAATTCATGTCTAATTCTTTTAATTTATCATCGGAATAACGCATCGTAAGGGCTTTTTTAAGGAAACCTATATGCTCCTGAATTGTCTGCTTGTCTGCGTTCTTAATATCAATAAGAAAGGTTTGCGGATTGGCTCCCCATGATGATAAGGTTGAATACTCCCACAAAGACCACTCTTTTACAATCCTCCTATCCTTATCGTCTCTTTTTATAGCCTTTACCCCGATAGAGTGTTCAAGGGTCTTTCCGTATTCTGCGTAAAGTTTATAGTCCTCCAGCACATCTCGTCCTATCTGTTTTTTTAAATTGATAGCACCTGTCATAACAAGGTTTCCGTCAATCTCTTTACCCTCTATCGGACATCCGAGCAGAATGCCTCTGTCATGATTATACAGCCATTTAACCCTGCTGAAGTTTTCTTTCAACGTCTTATTGAAAGAACCTTTAGCCGATATGTCACCATCCGCATCCTGAATGCCTATTCCGTTTACAGCGACAGTTACAATGCCTTTCTCGTCAACATCGTTCGTCCTTGTCTTACATGTTATGTCTCTAAGCTGCTCCATTGCTATTTGATTTTGTGTTACCTGAAGAAATAATACCTTTGATTCTCTCTACTTCCTGATCGCTCATTTCCAATATGAGCTTATCGTATAAAGGGTTTGAAACCTTTGATTCACCTATCTGTGCCCGCCAATCATTAAGGGTTATTACCCCGCTAAGAAACTCGTTTTTACACTTTACCGAGATGATGTTTAAAGTCTCTTGTCTCTCTTTATTTCCTGATTGCAAGGCATCCACGTCTGAATAATCCACATCTAAGTACAAACCGCTGTTTTCAAGCCCCAAAAATCGGGTAAGGCTTCTTGCGAAAGATTTAGCCTCCGGGATAACGATGTTGTAGTAGACGCTTCTTTCCGCTGTTTGCTGATTGTTGAAAGTGCTATTGTCCTTTCTTGGCACAAGCTGCGCAGGTATAGAAAACGCACCGGCTATTGATATGGCATCCTGCAACGTCTCGTCAAACGGTTGCAATTCCTGAATACTCATAGATGTCCGGATAAAGTCCGTATCTGTATCTATTATTGCTACCGGATATTTATCTTCTCCTAATCCGTACACAGTATTGTATTCTTCGCGGATATTCTTTTTCTCGTCAGGAGTTAGAGCGACTGTTCCGGTTTCATCTTTCTTTCTTGATACAATGATGCCGAGAGCACCTCTCTTGGTGTATATAACATTCCTTGCTTCATACACAGATATAAGATTGGATATAGGCTTTATCTGTGATACAAGCCTGCTTTGTCCCTTGAGGTTACAGGTAAAGGTGTTTACATTAGGCTCCTTCACATGAAGAACAGTTTCCGGCGGCATATCATCCATAATACCGGAATAAGACAGTCTGTAATATTGGATTATATCAGATACACTTGCCGGAGAAAACAAGGGAGCGTTGTTGTATGCTACAATATCAACACTGCCGGATGGAAGGACCCAATAATCATCGCACCTTTTCCATAGTTCTTTTTGCGTTTCTGAAAACACAGATGCTTTGATAAATGAGTTACCTGTCAGAAATTTATATAGAAAGTGAAGTGATACGAACTCATCAAATGATTGAAGTGCGTTTGGCTGTGTCAAGAACTTGTTTATGCTATCATTGTTGAATACGACTGAATCGTCCTTTGTTGATTTTAGCATAAAATTACCCTTGACAATCTTGTCTACCAAATATCTTACCGGGAAAAACACTTCCGGCACAGATTCGTATAGGGTTATGAAGTTATCGGAGGCTACATAAGGAGAGGCGATGTCATATAGCGTGTTGCGCACATATCCGTAGACATTCCCCTGTTTGTCGCTGATTAAATCTTTGGACTTTCCTCCAATAGATAAATGAAAATTCTTTGTCTCAAAAGATAAATTCATGCTTAAATAAAAAAAGGCAACAACCATATACATGATTATCGCCTTTGGTCTTTTAGTTCAACAATGGGTAGTATGTTACTTAACATACCAAAGGCTATTATTTTATGCAAATATACTAACTAACATATTGAATAGCAAATAAAAAACGAACTATTTTTATTTAGACTAAGTAAAAATAACAATTTAAAAAAAATTCTTTCTTATATACTTGGACATGGCGGATATGATGTTAATAGCAGAGGCGCTGTCCTTACCGTTATAGTCCAAAAAGTCATTCATAAATAACAGATAATCAGCATTACTTTCATAACCGCCTGAAAACCTTACTTTCTTCTTGATAAAGTCTTTGTTAGCCTCTATTCTAAGCTTGTAGTCGGATGAAGAAGATATTACCTTTATTTCCCTTAATTCCCTCAACTCCCTTACTGTATGGAAGAATGCTTTTTCGCACTCGAATATAACAAGACCCTTTGCGTTTTCAACACATCTGAATAACATATCGCTGTCATAGCAGCCATGATATACTACATATCTTATATCTATGTAATCATGTATAACGCACGATACAGCGGTCATCATTCCGAAATTGTCAGGAATAACGTATAATAACTCGCTTCCGGCTGCATCCGCATTAAAGTACAACACATCATCTTCGGATTGAACACTTCTTTTCCTCTTGAGGGAGAATCTTGTATATTCATCTTTGAACACATCTACAACAACATATCTAAATGTGTCCGTACAATGTCCGAACTCCTCATAGCTTTGCCCGGTTTCCTTATTTTTAATCCTTTGCTTTAAAATAGCCCCGTTAGCATCTTTCTTCACGTTCTCATAGTCTCTTATTGACTTCTTGCAAGAATCGTCTATACCTATATTTACTCCGTATAGATTACCGGACAATATGGCGTTTATAAACTCACCCGACAAAGCGACTGAAGGATTAGACGCGGGAACACAATCATTAACTACAAACCTCTGTTCCAAGCACTCAATAAACTTATCCAAAAATGACCTCTTTTCGTCATCTATTGTATTACCGCTTCTTGTAGTGGCATCCCCATGAACAAATAACACATCTGCATATCCAATAGACGTAAGCCAGTCCCTTGTCATTGACGCTGCCTGAGTAACGGTATTATTAGGATCTTCCGCGCATATTTCGTGTATCTGCCTGAAATTGTTGTCGTTTTTTTGCCATAGCGTTACGGTAATATATGGAAGTACGTTATTATCAACCGATATATGAATGGGTGTTTTAGAATCATACGGATAGTTCCCCCTATGTTTTCCTGCATCAAATGCGTACAGGTATTCTCCGCCAGTCCTTATGCTACCCCAGTCTCCAAGAGCGTAAATGCGGTAATAGTTATAATCTCTATTTTTATCCTTTTCAAAATCGGCAACCGCCTGCCTGTCATAAAAACCATAAGTGCCGTCAGGAGAACCGACAACCCAAAAATTATTAAGATAGGTAGACTTTAATATCAACGTATCAGGCGCATGCACTTCCTCTTCTCCTGTACGTGGGTTGGTTATTATGCGGGGAGAGTTAATAAGTTTTTTGGTTATTGTAGTGTATTCCTTTGACAATACATCTCCTGTCAATGTGTTTTTAATACCATACAGATAATTGTCGACCTCGTGCAAGTCCTCTTTGTCGAACACATTCTTCTTTATCCAGTGCTCCTCTGATATGGGGTTAAACATGGATATTATCTTTTGGCCCAAACGGCCCCTTAAACGTTTTTTTATCTGCTTGAAATCGGCTTCGGCAAAATCACTCAACTCTTCGCATACGACAAACTGATAACTTTCAAGACCTTTTATTTTTTCAGGATCATCAAGACCGCTAAATGTGATATATGAGCCGTTGAAGCATTTAATAGCGTTTTCCCTATAATCAAACGCTTTGGATATGCCAAGACTGTTGGCCGCTTCCTTAAACGCTTTATATATACTGTCCGCTATGGTTGCACCAGTCTTCCTATAAACACGAGTATTATATCCGTCAGATAAGCAGAACAGTAATATAGCCTGTGCAACCGAAAAGGATTTGGACGAAGAAGAGCCACCGATCAAAAAGATAAACCGGATATCATCATCTTTTAATGCTTTTTTTAAATGATGAAAGTTTGGATTAAATTTCCGATAATCGAATGTAATCTTTTCATTTTTACTCATCTCCTGTATCGACATCAAAAAGCATACTCTTCAAATCAATCTTCGTAGGCTCGTCAAGACCGAACATCTTGCATACACGTTCTATTGCCCATGTTTTGGAAACGGTTTTTACTTTCTTCTTTCCGTCATACTCTTCTGTATAGTCAGTAATGGACTTTCCCCTGATAACATCAGCGCACAACTTGATTATTTCCTCTTTAGTAATATCGGATTTTTTTTTCTGCTCTTCCTGGAGCTCTTTCACCCTTTGGGCTACATTTGGGCGAGATAACAACTTGCAAGACTCTTCCCATATTTGTTTGTCTTTCATCTTCTCGGACGAATAGGCACGACGATAAGCATCGGAAGCATTACCGCTTTCAATGTAATAATTGCAGAAGTTTTCTTGTTTGATTGTAAGTCCTTTCATGTCTTTCGTCAGTATGGGTACACATGCCACTTGACATGCTTTTGCAAAGATAATAAACAATATGTGATATTTACAATTTATTTAGTTAAAAATAATGTCTTTGTTTTATTGCGACTTACATGTTGTATAGCATAAAAAATAAAGTTTATTTCGCTTGCTTACTATCAAATTTGATAGTATATTTGCAATATCAAATAACAATAGAACCGGCGGCAACGGATAAGCGGCATAAAGTTATGATTACTATCAATCAAGTTGTTTTCAACAAAAAAGGTCAAAAAGGTACTATCACTCGTATTATCACCAAATCAACCGGCTATGTGGAAGTTTCTTATGAGGCTGGGTTCTCAAAAAAAGAAATGGCATTCAACCTTACCGACGAAAATGGTGTTTCCTTGAAAAAATCACCCAAAAAGGCAGAATTGAAAGCTTTAACCCCACTTGAAGAAATTCAAAACAAAATGATGTGGATTAATGGATGCGCATCCGGTGACAGAAACTCTATGAGCTATCAGATTTCAGCAGAAATGCTTTCTAAAATTGAAATGAAAGCTAAAGAATCCGGAAATGACTTTATTGCTTCAATTTGTCAATCTGTTGATAAATATATGAAGTGTTCTGAAAAACAGGCTTATTGCCTTGCTAAGTTTGCAATCGAAAACGAAATTAAATTATAATATATAATGCTGTGCTATCGGCATGACGGGCAAATAATATGAATAGCTATAATATTTTTGACGAAGAACACAGCGATACTATATTGTACCATGCGATAGCTCGTGACGAAGACCAAGTAAGAGAATTGGCAGAAGAGGCAAGTATAGACATATCCGGTCTTACCATCGATCTTGAGAGAGTGAATGTGAAGAATGAATTAGGCAGACCATATCCTGCGAGAATAGAGGATGCAGTAATCAGATAACCATGAATGACAGAGAACGTATAGGTAAGCGAATAGCAGAGCTTCGTTTTGCAAAAGGAATATCGCAAGCGCAATTATCCGAGTTAACCGGGATTGCTCCCGGAAACATAGCCCGTATAGAGCTTGGAAAATACAGTACGGGTATAGATATTCTTTCCAAAATTGCAAAGGAATTGGGTTACAAAGTTGACTTCGTGAAAGAATAGGCAGGCAATTAGCTTGCTTATTTTTTATTTACGTCATCAATATTTACGTAATCTATTACCTTTCGATTAGCTTCATCCACCTTCTTATTATCAAAGCGTATGTATATATCCGTTGTAGTGCTATTTGCCCAGCTGTGCCCAAGAGCATGCGCTATTACCTCTTTGGGAATGTCGAGCTCAGATGCTATTGTGGCCCAAGTATGACGCGTCCAATAAGAGGATAAATCAGGAAACAGAGGGGTTCTTATCTTTTTCCCGCCTAATCCTTTTCGTTCAAGTTTCCCGATCTGCTTTAGTCCTATCCCCATTCGATGCAGGAAGTCCTTGTAATTCCTGTATTCATCCATTATATTGAGAAGATAGCTTTTCCCTTTATATTTTTCTATTATATCCATAGCCTCAGGTTCTACTTTTACGCTGTATAATTTCCCCGTTTTAGCCCTTTTGTATTCAAAGCGACCGTTTACCAATGCGGAATGTTTTGCGTTAAACAAATCGGCTGCATTTACCCCTATAAGGTAAAACATAAGCATAAATATATCTCTATATCTTATCTGATACTCCTCACATGGGTAATCTCTTAATAATCTAAGCTGTTCTACTGTGAGGCTGCGTTTCCGGGTTTCCTCTTTTTTTATTGAAAATCTTCTGAATGGATACAATGTCGTGTACTCTTCATCAATGGCATAGTTGAATACGGTGCGTATGTTCCGTAAATGAATAGCGTAGGCGTTAACTTTCATCGTCTTTGCCATCCACGCTTCAAAATTTTCAAGCCACGATTTATCCATGCTTTCAAACGTACAGCGGCTATCGTATTCTTTAATCTTGTTCCTTGTGGTTGTGTATACGGTCTTGGTACCTTGATTATTCTTTTTCGACATAAATTCATCAAGATAGTATAAGAATGTCTTTTCGTTTTGGGTCTTATTACTTATGGCTTCTTCGATCATTTTTTTTAATGATGCATCCGTTGTTGATTTCAACTTACCCTGTTGCTCCAACGTTAATATTACAGTTTCCGCCTTGTTTATTATCCCGCGAGCGACAATGTTTCTTGGTTTATAATTTTGTGCCCGTACGGAATACTCATTTCCAGCCCACTCTTTATCCGATGCGCTTAATTGTGTAGCTATCATTATTTGTTTATTATGGAACACGTTCAACTTTAGAGGATAAGTCCCGTCTTTTTTTTGCCTTCTTTTATCAAGGTAGAATTTAACTGTTGCCATATATCTATTTCTTTTTGTTTATGCAAATCAAAAAATTTGCATAGAATTTGCATACAAAGATAGGATTAAAAGGGCCTAAAAGGGTCTAAAAGGGGTATGTTATGCAGCATATATAAAAAAATCAGGCAGTCACTTTATTTGTAACTGCCTGATTTTCAGAAGAGCGGAAGACGGGGCTCAAACCCGCGACCCTCAGCTTGGAAGGCTGAATTTTACATAACATAACTATCTAAAAAACAATAAATTACAAACAAAAAATAAATCATTTGCATACTAATTGCATAACTCTTTCTCTACTTATGCAATATCTTTAATTTATGAACTTCCCTGATATCATATACCTTGCACTCCTTCTTAGGCGTAACCTCTTGGCTTCCTCTTAATATCCTTACTTCGTTTTCAAGATCATCTACTCTCTTGGAAACTATGTTGTACGCATCTAAGAGGTGCGATATGTATCTTACTAAATTCGCGTCGTTCATAAATATTTTTTGATGTTAAAACGATAAGTAAGAAATAAACAAATAACATTTTAATTTTGTTCCGAAATAAATAATGTTTATCAACATAATTTTCAAGCATAATTTATCGAACAACCCTCCCGGTATTGAAATCAATTATTACGCACTCTTGGTTGAAGCCCTTCTTCCGCTTAATCCAAGCTGTTCTCGCATGATTTCATTCTGTCCGGTCAACTTATCCATTGCAGACTTCATCCTTTCTATTTCAGCCTTTAAGTCGGCTATCTGATTATCCTTGTCCTTAATCATATCTTCAAACATTCTTTGATTCTGTGAAGCGGTAAGGCTATTGGCCGGAGCTTTACCGGTGTCAAGAAACATATTCCCCTTTCCGGTAAGGATGTAGTTGGCGTTTACTTGGGGGTAGGCTTCGCAAAGCTGAACTATTATATCACCAGATATAGCCTTAGTAACCCCATTTTTGTAATGGGATATTTTAGCTTGTGCATTTTTCACGCCACAATCTTTTTCAAGCACGTATGGCCCAATCTTTAGACCTTCCATAACCTCTAAAAATCGTTCACTTGTAGTCATAGTATAATATTTTAAATTATTTATATTCAAAAACAGTTTGTACTATAAAATATTATAGTATCTTTGCACCCGTTGCAAGTCAAGAGGCAACAGATGCAGATTAAATTAAACAATCGCCCTAACGTGGGCCTCTCTATATGGGAATCCGTTGCCTCTTGACTTTAGCAACGGATTTTTTTTATTTATGTCAATATATGAAACAAACGTTATATTTAAATATAGGACTTGCAGAGCAGGCAATCAATGATAAACGATTTATTGAAGCGCTTGCTTTTTCTGTGCTCGTCAAACTAACGTTTGTTTCATCAAGAATACAATCGGCTACTGTCAGCAAGTGTAAGGACTTATTTGGTATTGGGTCAACGAGAATGTGCCGTATAATCAATAGCGGCATTGAATACGGCTTACTGAAACGAGACAATAAAGATCTTGTAGCCACTTCGCTTAAGAGAGAAAAATCATATCATATTAGGTTAGACTTTGAATGTAAGACATATAGTCGAACAAAAGCTTTGATGAGCGATAGGCCGAAATCAGAGCGAAGCCCGATTGTATGTCAATACTCATTGAAAGATATTATAGACATTATCAGGAAGTCTGTATTGCTTAACCATATAAGCAAGCAATCAGACTGTGAAGATACCATTAACATAGCTAAGGGAAACGCGAAGTCTATAAACCAGCTTCGGAAAGCCCGCAAAAAATGTAAGCGTATGCTACGTACAGATAATGCCTTTACCGGATTGAGTAGAAAGCGTATAATGGATATAACCAAAGTATGTAAGGCGAAAGCCAAACGCCTTATTGACGGCCTGTGTTTAAGTGGACTTGTAAGCAGAGTTGAACAGTCTGTTCGTGTATGCTTAAATTATTCAGACTTTTCTCCAAAGCTGGCAAACAGCTTTTTCAGAGAAACGGGGCTGAATGGTTACTTATACAGGAGTGGCAATGAGATTCGTTTGCGCGTCTCAAACAGGTATGTTTATTCTTGCGATTTGATAACGTTTAAACTTTAATTTTTATGCCATATTCCCAAAAAAGACCACTAAAAACATAGCGTAGCGTATGCACACGCGACGCGATACGCATGATGCGTATGATTATATAATTAATAATTTAATATATACACCAAGACAATGAGTAAATATATAGCATATACAGACGGAGGATGCCAAAACACATCAGTGTACGGGGAAGGCGGTTCAGCCTATCTGATAATCCATAAGGGAGAAGTTGTAAAAACCGCTTCAAAAGGTTTTCTTTATACAACCAGCAACCGTATGGAGATGCTTGCTATTATAAGTGCCGTTTGTTCCGTCCCGGAAGGTTCTGATTTAATCGTATATTCAGACAGCAAATATGCAATCAACGTCTTTTCCGGTATTTGGAAGCCGAAAAAAAACAGAGATTTGATAATCAAATACAACGAGCGTGTAAAGACTCTTAGCTCTGTATATTTCCGGTGGATAAAAGGACACAATGGAGACAAATACAATGAATTGGTTGATTCTATGTGTACAAACTCCATTAATGAGATAGTACAATTACACAACCTCCCAAATGACAGGTTTAAAAAAGTGAAAGTACAGCTATCCTTTAAGTTTAATTAATAACCGATTGTATCAACATTTCAAAGATCGAATTATGAAAGAACAAAACCCCAAACGTATCCCTCAAGAATGGTGGGACGACTACTTCAAACGAAGAAGAAGAAACAGAACACATGGAATTATATGTATCTTGTTGCCTAACCTAATATGGATATTGTATATGCTACTTATCAAGTTTGGTTACATCACAACCTCTTGACTTTATTTTGTTATATATCTTATCGGTTTTATTTTCAGATTTTCGATAAGATATATAACAGATAATTCCCAATACAAATAAAACTACCGCAAGCATATACATCGCTCCAGCTATTTTGTCATTATGAAATGAACTTGTTGTAAAAGATACAATCATTCCAATAAATAGAGAGAAGCATCCTATCGAATAATTGAGCTTCTTTCCTCCATCATCGCCTTCTTTTAAAGAGTCAAGCTCCATATCCGATACTTCGTAAATTTTAAAGTGGCTAATTACAGCCCTTTCTATTTTCGGGTCTTTATACAAAGTTCCGCCTTTTACCGCTTCCATTTCAAATGTGTGATTTTAGCCAACCGTCAGCAGAACTGTTTATTCTCCACGCTGTATCTATACTTGATCGCATAACGAACAAAATACAGTCGCCGCCCATCTTATTCAGTACTATATCCCTTATAGCCTCGCTCGTATAAGACGAGGACACTCTCACCGCATAGGTATTCTCCATTATCTTCACATAGGTTGATGAACACCCATTCATCACTTTCTCAAATTGAGCTACGGCAGCCTTACTGTTCAGTTCTATACTTATTATAAAAATCTTATCATTCATACTTATATCTATTTAATAATCAGTCAACTACATAAAACATGTTTTATAACATACCGTTTACTATAAATTATTATAGTATTTCTGTTTGTACTATAATATTTTATAGTATCTTTGCACTGTCGTTAATCAACAAAGCGGTTAACAACGTTACAAATCAATGTAGATACAAAGATAATAAAATAAATAAAGAAAACAAATATGAAGTACGATTTATCAGACATAATGAAAAGAGCTCATAACCTTTATAAGACAGGTAAATACACTTGGTCTGAAAGTTTGAGAAAGTCTTGGAAAATGGCAAAGTTTACTATTCGTACAAAAGAGGAAATTGCCAACATGGTAGATTATAAATCTATCGACAATAAGGCTTTTGCTGATAAATTGAGAAAAGAGCATGAAGGATGGAAACCAGCCGAAAGAAGTAAGTATGATGACTTCGTCGCTCCTGTATCGGCTTATTATACAAACAATAATAGAGGACGATTCGGTTCTTGCTTTGTAGGTGATTAATACAATAATATATAAACATGAATGACATTAAAACAGTAGCTGTAAAAAAAATATCTCCGGCAGATACATTGAAGAGTATAAAGGTTGGTGATACGGTGATTATAAAGGATAAGCACGTAAAGTCCAATGTGGCCCGATCCACTATATCAAGGTTGTCAAAAAAGGGATACTCTTTTTATTCGAAGAGCTGTCCTGAAGGTTTAATAGTAAAAAGACTTCAATAATATATTATCATTATGAATATCAACAAAGTATCTAAACAGATAGCTGTATTCGCTTTAGGCTTTACAGGATTCTTTTTCCTTCTCGGAATAGTTGGAAAATCTGATTATAATGAAGAGGTCATATACAATATGACAGAAACGGCTTACAATGTTATTGTAGATTCCCTCGGTGAAGGTTGCAGCGATACGCAGATCGTGAAGACTTATTTAAGCAACAAAGATTACTACGATAGTTTAAACTGGTAAGGTATGGGACGCTCAAAAAACACCGGAAAGGTAGAGCCGGTAAACAAACTATGGCTCTCTGCCAAAGAAGCAATGGCATACTTAGGATGTGGAGAAAAACTGTTGGAAAAACTAAGGAATAATGCCGAAATATCATTTTCAAAATACGACAGGCGTACTATATGGTACGAACTGAGAAGTATTGAAAGATTCATAGAAAAAAACCGCGTTGTGTGAATAACGCTCCTTCCTCTTAGCTCAATGGTTAGAGCATCGCTAAGGTTATTTGTTCGTAAGGGTTTAGCGTTTCCGGCCTGTTCCGGTTAGCGATTGTTGCACGTTCGATTCGTGCAGAGGAAGCAAGATACACCGTTCTTTGACGTGTTGAATGTGAAACAAAGTTTGAATATCTGATATTCGGATTTGTTTCAATATAACTAAGGATTACGTATAGCGGAAACGCCGAAACTACGTATAGGCTTGGTTATCGTGATTGTTTCTCGCACCGAAATGTCCTACGGTAGAGAAGTATGCGGTTTGGGCGCCCGTATCGCGAGAAACAACAGGTCATAAAGACAACATAAGCGTCCGATATAGTCTTAAATCGGTATAAAGTATGCGGTGGTAATGAAAGGCGGCCGTACACGCTTATTATATATATTCTCGTGGCTCACCGTAAGGCGAGTGGTAAGGCTTAACATCGGAACGCTCACGAGAACTGAATTATCCTATGGATGAATTATTTGTTTAGGTTGCCGGGCGGTCTGAGAAGATAGTCCGGTTTTTAGTTGGAAATCATCAATAACAATATAAATAACCGCAATAAGGTAGTGCTATTACTGTACTAAAAGCCGCGAGATAAACGAAGTGCGCACCGTTTTGATTTAACCTTGTACAGGCGGTTCAAAAGAAGAAATAATGGAAAATGAACTTGAAGAATTATATAAGGAACTGAATAAAGTTAAGTCCTCCCCATTGGCGTATCTTCCTGAATACGGATATTCTTCAAAGGAGGAAATTATCCAGCTTATAGAGGAAGATATAGAGGAGTTGCGCACAGAGATAGAATGTAGTCAATACGATTACACACCTGATGAGCTTGAAGAAGAAAGAATAAGCCTTTGTGTCAGTCAGGGGTTATCAAGATATTGTTAAATTAATAAATATAGAAATAATGGGTTTAGAAAATTATGAAGTGCTTCCAGTAGAAGCACAAGATGTTCAAATCGTACAGGTAGATGCGGTTGAACGCGCAAACGTAGATAGTCAAGTTGCAACAGCAAAACAATATCCAAGAAGTATCAAAAGGTGTGTTGACAATTCTATTGCTATGGCAACAATGGATGCAGAAACGGCTCAAAGCTGCGGGTATGCGTTACCTCGCGGTGGAAAGCCTATTACCGGGCCGTCCGTTCACCTTGCAAAGATTATTGTTTCCAATTGGGGAAATATGAGAACAGAAGCTAAGGTAGTTCAAATCACCGACAAGCAAATAATCAGTAGAGGCACCTGTTGGGATTTGGAAGCGAACGTAGCTTCTGCCTTTGAGGTAAGAAGAAGCATTGTAGGTAAAAATGGAAATAGATTCAGCGATGATATGATTACCGTTACCGGAAATGCAGCAAACAGCATTGCATACAGAAATGCGGTGTTTGCCGTTGTTCCTAAAGCGGTGGTTGAAAAGGTATATAAAGCCGCACAAAAATTTATCACCGGCGATCTATCCGATGAAGAAAAAATAATAAAAAGAAGAAAAGGTGCAATAGACTTCTTGTTTGATGAATACGGTATTACAGAGGAGGAAACAATTAAGTTGTGCGGCAAACAAACAATCAATCAGATTAAAGCGAATGAAATAGCGCTGCTTCTTGGAATTGTTCAGTCTCTGAAAGACGGAGATACTACCGTTGATGAACTTATGAAGCCAATCAGAGGAAGCAAGGAAGCAAAAAAAGAGGCTATGAGAAAGGCAATGGAACCGGTAGTTGATAAAACAACAGGCGAAATCTTTAACCAGCCAGCGCAATGATTGAGAAAGAGATTTGGAAACCGATAGAAGGGTTTGAAAGCAACTACGAAGTCAGCAATTTCGGTCGTATCAGAAGCCTCAAAGACCGATACAAACGAAGCCGAATACAAATACTTAAAAATAGATTGGATAAAGACGGATATGAGATTGTTCACTTACACGCTAATAATAGAAGTGTCACGAGGCCGGTGCATAGGCTTGTTGCGCTTTCTTTCATTCCTAACTATTATAATTTGGCAACAGTAAACCATAAGGACGAAGACAAGAGGAATAATCACGTTTCAAATCTTGAATGGATGTCCGCTATTGACAACAACATGTATGGGACAAGAAACAAAAGGGCATCTATTTCACATAGGAAAAGAGCAAAGCCAGTATTTCAGTACTCAAAGGAAGGAGTGTTAATAAGAGAATATAGTTCCCCTGCTGAAGCTTCTGATATAACCGGAATAAGAAGAAGCAACATCTTATCATGCTTGAACGAACTTACATCTAATGGAATACACGTCAGAAGAACAGCTGGAGGTTACAAATGGAGTTACAACAAAAACATAAAAAAATGTATAATCCGCAATCAGAATTAGATTGGAAAAAACAGAGAATCGGTTACTTTACAGGTAGCCAAATATCAGAGCTAATGAATAGCGGGAAGAAAGGGGAAATGTTTGGAAGGACGGCTATGAGCTACATCTACGAGATTGCAGGTCAGAGAAATATAATTCCATCCTACCTTACAGATGACTACCTATTCAGCATCTACGACGAGCAGGTAAGCATAGAAACAAAGGCGATGCGATTCGGGAAAGATAACGAAGGCTTTGCCGTAGAAGAATACGAGAAGCAGACTGGAAACATCACCGAGACCATAGGAAGTGTCCGCCACCCCTATATAAAGTATTTCTCCTCATCGCCCGACAGAATAGCCACCACTCCCAAAGATATATGTAAAGTGGTTGAGGTGAAGTGTCCCTCGATAAAGAATTTTATAGAATACATGTCAGAGGTTAAGGATAACGAAACTCTGAAAGCTGTTAATCCTAAATATTTCTACCAAGTACAAGCGGAGATGTCCTGTACGGGTTTAGACAAAGCCGATTTTGTCGTTTTCTGCCCGTTCTTGAAACATAACATTCACATTGTAGAGATAACGAGGGATGAAGCTGTAATATCCGAATTCGAGAAGCGGATAACTGCTGCAAATGAAATTATTAATCAAATACTTAACAAAAAATGAATTTAACCGGAAGCATAGATTTGTTGAAGCTTGAAAAAACAGGCATAGCAACAATCAAAAACAAAAAGTGTGTTATTATTCCCATTGAGGAAAATGACTTGTATGTTAGCATGGATGAGAACCTGAAAGCGAAGTCCGTATATCTTGGCCTTAATGTTAACGAGCGAAGAGAACCGAGCCAGTTTGGGAAGACGCATTATTGCAAGCAGTCTTTATCAAAGCAATACAGGGACGCGAACAAGACGGAGGCAGAGGCCAAATCAAAGGTTTATCTTGGAGACTTCAAACCTTATGAGTTTGAGGGTTCAAGCAATGCGGCTGCTACGGTGGAAGCGCCTGTTGTGCAGGTTGATGATGATTCACTCCCATTTTAGAATATGAAAGAGAAGAGATGTTTTAAGTGTGGTAAAATTTTGCCTATAACTGAATTTTATAGGCATTCTCAAATGGGTGACGGGCATTTAAATAAATGCAAGTCTTGCACAAAAGAAGATTCAATAAAAAGATACCATGAAAAGTCTAAAGACGAAAAATGGATGGAACTCGAACGCGTAAGAGGACGCGAAAAGTTTAAAAGGCTTGGTTATAAAGATAGATTTAAATCTGTAACTAAAATTTGTCCAAAGGAGAAAATGGTATCATCAATGCTTAGAAGAAGAGGATATGATACATCCGGGAAAGAAGCTCATCATTGGAATTATAATTCTCCTTTTTCTGTTTTTCTTTTAAGCAGGAAAGCGCACAAATGTATACATAAATATATTTATGTAAATTACTCAAATAAACTATGTTATACGCATGATGGTGATTGCATAGATACATTGGAAAAGGCAAAATCTCTTTTTGAAAAATGGCTTAAAATGAATGGTATACGAGAAAATCTATTGCATATAGATATTAAATAATTTAATAATCAAAAAACATATAAAATTATGCTGTACGAATTTAAGCTTAAAGTAAACAAGGTTAACGAGAAAGGCGATAAAAAAGAAGTCACCGAGCAATTCATCACTGATGTAGATTTGTTCTGTCAGGCGGAACAGAAGGGACTTGAAATGTACGCTTCTAACAATATGGAGTGTGACGTTTTCGCAATCAGCCGTAGCAAGATACGTGAGATTGTCAATGAGAAGCAGGATGATGAGTTCTTTTACAAGATAACCCTTGTTGAAGTTTTTGTTGACGACAACGGAAAAGAAAAAGAGAATAAATATTACGTTCTCATAGCGGCAAAGAATATGGATGATGCCAACAAAAAGGCGGCGGAATACATGAAGCAGGGACTTCAAGATATGAAGCTGGATGCTATTGCCAAAACAAAGATTTTAGACTTAATAAAATAAACCAAAAGCCCTCTACTGATGTAGAAGTCCTGTGAAAGGTTCAGGTTAAGATTTAATCAGCTAACAAATTAACTATCCCGGTGTGGTTTGACCGCCTATCCGGGAACAAGGGCCTGTGAAGGTCTTTTCATTTATTAAGAATCACTTGCTCGTCAAGCCCAATCAGGGTTACGCCAATGGCACTGTATACGGGAACTGGCGAGAAAACGGAGAATATGGTAGCGCTGAACGTATTGGAATGACATAGTGTGATTTGCCATGATTATTTAAGGTTAGTTTATATTCAGTTTCAATAATTCCAGCAAAACAGCGTGCCCTGTTCGATTCGGGGCTTCTCCTCTAAATATATTTACCATGAGACTTACATTAACCAAAACCGAAATTGCAATTGTTCAGAAACTTGTGATAGACCGAAAGCGTGACATTCATAATGCAGGAGGTGACAGCAAGCAGTATGAGATGCTAAGTAAGCTAAATAAAAAGATTGCAAGGCAGGCAAAGAAATTTTATAAAACATGAAACCCTACGTAATTACCTCTATGGCTCTCATTACACACAGCGGGAAAAAGTTACCGCTTACAGTAATAGAGAGCCACATCCTAACAAAACCTTTGGAAACAATCAAGGATAAGCTGCTTGATGCTTTCTCTACGATGAAAGACAAACCTGTGAGTGTTGAATTGAAAATAAAATATGTATGATATATGATAAACAGATAATAAGGGGGAAGATACCGAGTAAATCCAATTGTTACAAGATTGTTACATTGTACGGTCATGGTTCTTTGGCTAAGCAGAAAGTTCTTAAAGAGTACGAAAAAACTTTTTATGTACAATGCGGCATTCGAGACAAAAAAATAAAAGGGTTCTTCAAGATAAAAGTAGATGTGTACCACGAAAACTTGCGTCCTGATCTTGACAATGCTTTTAAAATTTTACTTGATTGTCTTCAATCGTGTAAAGCAATAAAGAATGACCGTCAATGTGTAGAAATACATGCGCGAAAACTGGTTGACAAACTTAACCCGAGGATAGAGTTTGTAATCGAAGAGGTTGATTTATAAAAGATGTATAACTATGGCAGAATCATTTAAGAATGACTACAAAGACGACAAACTCCGCTGGGATTTGCTTCCGCTGGATTTGATAGAGGAAGTAGTTAAGGTATATCACTTTGGAGCAAAAAAGTACGCTCCTAATAGCTGGCAGAATCTTCCTGATGCGGAAAACCGATATTATTCTGCGCTTCTTCGGCACTTGGTAGCATATCGAAAAGGTGAAACGAAAGACGAAGAAAGCGGGCTTCATCCGCTTGCTCATGTTATATGGAACGGGCTTGCGTTACTCTATTTTGCAATAAAGAAAAAATAATAAAAATTCCGATGATTCATTTGGGGATATAGATGAGTATAAAAAATGTTTATATGGAAATAAATAGAATAGCCCATGAATGGGCATGCAATAATAAAGATAAGTCTTTAGAGGAAGCTTTCACAGCGGGGTTTAGCTATAATCATAAAATTGCAGGATTAAAGAATATAGATGAACGAAAGGAGAAGTTTAAGGCAGAAGTGCTTCTTTATCAAGGTCAATATCCTGATTATATGCTGATTGAATTTTATGAATACTGGTCTGAGTGCGGGGGACGGAAAATGAGGTTTGAGAAAGAAAAGACATTCGAGGTTAGTAAGAGATTAGCGCGCTGGAGTAATAATAGCTTTAGAAATAATGGGAACAGAAATTACACTAACAAGCAAGGAAATAGCGGTTCTATCTTCCAAGCAGCTGATAGCTATCTGCAAGAACATCAGTAGCGAGATAACAACCATTAAACAAGCGATTAATTCTCCGCCAATCCAGCTGTCACAATGGAAATCCGTTAATGCGGATTGCATAAAGGCCGTCCTTGTAAAATTTATCGAAGGAACACTTTTGTTTTATGGAAGAACGAGGGAAGATATGAATGATTATCAAGTCGCTTCCGTCGTTAACTCTATTCTTGAGAAATACTACTATTTCCGTATTGAAGATGTATGTCTTTGCTTTAAACGTGCACGCGAAAATTCGGCATACGGTAAGTTTTACGGACGCATTGACGGCTCTGTAATAATGAACTGGTTTGCCACCTACGATAAAGAACGTGACGAGATAATACATTCTTTCAATGATGTAAGTACCGATAATGATACGTCCGAAAACATATCTCGCGAGGAATATAAAGAAATACTTCTTGCAAGAATAGCCGGAGGAGATTTGTATGCCAATGCCGATTATATGAAGATGTGCGAGATAAACAACATATTCTTTGAGAATAGATTCGAGATAGGAAATTACAAGTATAACAGGTTGCATAAGTTTGATAAAAAATAGGCTTTTCCTTTGGCGTTTTGATTTGAGTTAGTATCTTTGCGGTGTTCAAGACCAAGAACATGACATATAAGATTATTGCGTGGATTTTTTATATCCATTCGACTGCTTGTATCCGCAAAGATAAAAGGCTGTTCGTTTTCCCTATGTGGCTACGCATTAATCTTGTGTAGTGTTCTTGGTCGGACAAAACAGGGAAGCGGACAGCTTTCTTTTTATACATAACTCAAATTTCATCACATGACCAAGAACGTGAAATTAGAGAATGGGAGAATAATATGTACCCCACAATCTACGTTAGCTGCTAACGAGAAAGCAACAACCTTATCCCTATCTTCTTCAACCGAAGAAATCAAACGCTATTTTAAAGCCATTTTGGAACTTTCAAAATTGGATGTTCCCTACCCTGTCAACCTTGATAGTTGCTGGATGCTTGCCTATTCAAGAAAAGATAATGCGACTAAAGAATTAACTAAGAACTTCATCCAAGACATTGATTATCAACTTTTCCGTCAAAAAGCGGAAAACCCCAAAGGCGGCAGGCCAACAATAGAATACCACCTCTCCGTCTCTTGCCTTGAATACTTCATTGCCCGCAAGGTTCGTCCTGTATTTGATGTGTATCGTGAAGTATTTCACAAGGTGAACGAGATTGCCCCGAAGGTTGTAAAGTCAAGTGCAGCCGACAAGCGGAAAATTGCAATGCTTGAAAAGGAACTGGAACAAACGAAAGAAATACTCAAATGGACAAGGTGGAGCGAACGCAGGGAAATAGAACTAAAATGCTCATGCTTCTCTTTCCTCGTAAAGACGAAGCAGTACGACAAGTGGGATGAATTCAGGCGGACAGGAATAATCAAACCGTAAAGCCATGATTGAAATACTTATCGTGTTGGGTAGCCTATATGCGGGCTACCTCACTTTCCGGAAAAAGGGAGAGAAACTTTTCTATTGAGTAAAATCTAAAATTTATTATATGAAAACAAATCAAATAATGGTTCGTCCAATGGGCGGTTTTAAAGTAACACAACGAACTTGTGATGGAAAATTCGACTGTACAAATTTGCTTGCGCAATGGAATAGTGTTAATAAAAATAATGCCAAGAAAATCGGAGATTATCTCAGGTTAAAAGAAACAAGAGAATTTGTTAAAGCTCTCATGGAAGAGCCCGAATTTAAAGACGGGAATTCCCGCCTTTTAGAAAGTGGTGATTATAAAGACTTTCCAAAATCTATTGTTGTTGTTACAAGAGGAAAGAATGGAGGTACATGGATGACACCTCTTATGTTTTTAGATTTTGCCATGTGGTTAAATCCTACATTCAAAGTAAAGGTTTTAAAATTCATTCAAGACGAAATGATTAAATTCCGCAATCTTTCGGGCGATGCTTATCCGACGATGTGTAAAGCAGTAAAATCTATCCTGCCCGAAGATATATTCAGAGAAAAGGTAAAAGACCTCGCCCGTTCTCTTAATATCATAGTCTACGGGAAGCATGAAAGTGAAATGAGAAACAAATTTGCAGACGAAAGCAAATTGAGGGAGTTATACGAACTCGAAATGAATATTGCGCAATGGATAGAGATAGGAATAGTAAAGAATTACCAGCAATTAAAATCTGCACTTACAAACTTGTATTACAAGAAATATCCTAATGTGTTGCCAATATGAAGCTAACAGTATGCTGGACCGCAAGAGGCAGAAACAAACGTTTCTATCACGATATATGCCGAAAGTTTGGAATATCAGACTATATGAGCATCAACCATGAAACACCATGTGATATAAAGGATGAAGATATGGAGTTGCTGCGTGAATGTGAGAAGCGCGGATTTTTACAGATAAGAAAAAAGCAATGAATATTCAGGGATACCCAATTCTCTGCACCGGGAGAAGCGAAAACAAAAGAACTCTTCCCCGGTGCAGGCGATGTCCGTTGTTCAACAGAAGATATCCGGTTTATTCTTCATGGAGGATAGACGGAGAATGTTGCTGTGTAGCGGATATTATTGTAATTGATAAAAATATAACATAATAATGGAAAAACTAACTATAAACGACTTACCCGAAGATGTCTTAGAGAGAATGAGGAGAGCAATTAGGGAGGACAGCCAAATGATTGCTCTAAAGAACAAGCATTCCCAGTATATAATCAACAGGCAATATGCCAAAGCCGTTTTGCTAAAGGAAAAAATGCAAAAGATAGAGGATCGGGTAATACGTGAATATCTTGACAGCTACGAAGGTGAAACGGAGAATATGCAGAGCCTCATGTCGGATATGTCACCCGAAGACAGGGAGTATATCAATACCTGCACCAATGCGATTATTCTAATCTGTGACATGATAGAAACGTTTACAATGGACTTTAACCAAGTTCTTAAGAAATATCATCCTGATTACCGATTGGAGATGTACGATAAGATAATGCAGGTAGGCAAGGAAGCTAAGGCCCATGTACAGTTCATGTCGGAGTGTACGGACAATGTCTATCAGTGTTCCTTTGCAGACAGCGCGGATGATATTACGGAGCTTGTTAGGAACAAGGCCCGTTCGCTAATACGCAAGGTTAAGGCTAAGGAGGCAGAGAGATGAACGTGTGATATAGCAGGTAAATATGTACGAATAAATTAAACTAACAACAATATATTATGAAAAAGAAATTAACTCCTGATAATATTCAGGAACTTACAGAAAATCAGATATTCGTTTTTGGCTCAAATATGAACGGTAATCATGCCGGAGGGGCGGCAAGATTAGCCGTAGAAAAATTTGGTGCAGTGATGGGGCAGGCAGAAGGCATACAAGGCCAGTCCTACGCCATCCCAACGTTAGATAAGGATATGCAGAAAGTAACCGAGGAAGAGTTAATAACCTATTTAGGAAACTTCCGAGAGCTTGCTGAAGAGCATCCGGAAAAGGAATTTCTTCTCACCGCCATTGGTACAGGAATAGCCGGATTTGATACAAATTATATGGCGTACATGATACTTAGAGCAAATCTTCCGGATAACGTTACTCTACCAAAGGAGTTTACCAAAATAAAAGGATACAAGGGTTTTAATCCAGATATGACATGCCGAGGGTTTAAATACGAAGAAGGCAAGGACTACGAAGAGGAAGGAGAAATAGGAGCTTGCGAAAATGGATTTCATTTTTGTCTTCATCCATTGGATGTCTTTGGATATTATCCGCCTGCTTATATAGGTATGAATAAGTTTCACGAAGTTGAGGGAAGCGGTTATATGGATGCGGATGAGGATGATACAAAGATCGCTTGTTCTAAAATACATATCGGAGCAAAACTCGATATAAAAGGGCTTGTGAAAGCAACCGTATCTTATGTAAAGGAACGGTGCACTAATAGGAATAATGCAAATCCGGGGTTTCCTGCGACCGCTGGTAATTATGGTGCTGCGACCGCTGGTGATAGTGGTGCTGCGACCGCTGGTAATAGTGGTGCTGCGACCGCTGGTAATTATGGTGCTGCGACCGCTGGTAATAGTGGTGCTGCGACCGCTGGTAATTATGGTGCTGCGACCGCTGGTTATAAAGGTGCTGCGACCGCTGGTAATAGTGGTGCTGCGACCGCTGGTTATAGTGGTGCTGCGACCGCTGGTGATAGAGGTGCTGCGACCGCTGGTGATTATGGTGCTGCGACCGCTGGTTATAGAGGTGCTGCGACCGCTGGTGATAGTGGTGCTGCGACCGCTGGTGATAGTGGTGCTGCGACCGCTGGTGATAGTGGTGCTGCGACCGCTGGTGATAGTGGTGCTGCGACCGCTGGTAATTATGGTGCTGCGACCGCTGGTGATTATGGTGCTGCGACCGCTGGTAATTATGGTGCTGCGACCGCTGGTTATAAAGGTGCTGCGACCGCTGGTAATAGTGGTGCTGCGACCGCTGGTGATTATGGTGCTGCGACATCAAGAGGTAGTTCATCAACTGGAAATAACGGTTTAGCGGTGGCGCGAGGAACAAATGTAAAGATCAGAGGAGGTATGGGATCTATCTTGGTTATAGCAGAGGAGCAAGAAAGCTCGTACGATGTTTCCGATTGGAAAGCTGTTGTAGTTGACGGCAAGAATATCAAGGCTGATACTTGGTATAGATTAGTAGGGGGCGAAGTTGTTGAGGTGGAAGATTAAACTTACAATAATATATTATGATTAAAAAACTATTACAGAAGTATCAAGCGTACAGGGATAAAAAGTTCCTTGCACGCTTGGAGAGAGTGTTAAACAATAATGTGGTGGGCGCAAACTTATTTATAGAAAAAAATGTGTTTTCACTCAGGGGATTTCACATGTATTTTCCTAAAGGCGCAGTGGCGGATTTGCTAAACAAAATTCCTCCAAGTCTTGTCGAAGAGCGTCTTCGTTCAGGATATTACGAGAAACGAGAGACTCCGCAATCAGGTTTAGACTTTTAGAATATTCAAAATTTGGGTAAAACAAAAAAGAAATGAAACAGACAATAGAAGAAGCGGCATACGATTATGCTGACGATAAATGTCAAGAACGTGGAGTTCCAAAGAAATATAGATTGCATTTCGATTTTGATAGATATGACATTGAACAAGGGTTCAAAACCGGTGCTGAATGGCTTGCAAATCGGATTAAATCAATCATGCAGGACGATTCACAGACAGACGGAGAAGCTATAGAGAATATTCATAAACTCTTAAATTTATAATGACATGAAAGAGGTATGGAAAGACACAAAAGGAGTGTTTGGGTATCAAGTTAGTAATTTTGGACGAGTTAGAAGCATTTTTAGTAGATGGGGGAAACGAGCGTATCCAAGGATAATGAAGGGTTCTATAGATTCTCATGGATATGTTCAGGTAACAATTAGCATTAATGGGGAAAGGAAACTAATGTTTGTGCACAGGCTTGTTGCAAAAGCATTTATACCAAACCCTTTAAATTTAGAGATGGTAAATCATAAAGACGAGAACCCTTTAAATAATAATGTTGATAACTTGGAATGGTGTACAAGGTCTTACAATAACTCCTATGGGCATGCGACTGATAGTTATCGAAAAAAGATTTGTTGCATACATGGAGAAACTGCTTACGTTTTCAAATCAATAAAAGATGCTTCAATTAAAATGAATATTCCAACAACATCTATTTTCAACTCATTAAAAAGACGTTCGCCAATGGTTAGCAGAGGTCTTATGTTTTATTATGTTGGTAAAAACGAAATTCCCCTCTTTCGATGAGATACTCGAAGCCAACAGGGATGTACTGGAACGGATTAAAGAGAAAGGAGATTGATCTATGAAATTAAGACAAGCAAGAAAAATAATGAAGAACATCCGTCTAAATCCTCGTATGGAATCATTATATGGAATTGGACGTGCAATGAAAGCAAATGCTATTTGTGTTCATCACTATGCGCGAGTTGACAGACGTATTAAATACATTAATATCATTGCGAACCAAGACCCGTTATTGGCACTTAAATTACTGACAGCAAAAGATGAACGGACTAAGGAGAAAGGAGGACTGTATGGCGATAAGAATAATTAAAGCCTCTAATAAAAAGAGACCGATTTATTTCCGTCATTGCTACGGATGTGGATGCGAATTCGAGTTTGAGAAAGAAGATGTGAAAGAGGAAATTTACGATCAAAGAGAAGGATACAATGTATTGTTTGTTACTTGCCCATGTTGTGGTAGCGATATTGGATGTAGAGAGAAGATAATAAGGTATGAACAATGATATGGAATTATGAAATCAAAACATCCATTAGATTGGTATAACGAAAACACACCATCGGAAGATGAAGAATACGAAAAGGGCTGTCTATCTATCGCCTTGATAGTAGCAATCATTTTCATTTCATTAACGGCCGTAATTTTATCTTACGAATTATGAAATCAAAACAAGTATTATCAATAGATCAGATGAAGCACCTGCGGGAGCTTGGCTTGGATACGAGTGATGCAAGTATGCACTGGCAGTTTTTGCCTACGGTTGAATCTTTTTTCAATGGAGTGCTCGCCTTAGAGGAAAGGCCTACTCTCTTCGTTTCTCAACCGAATATGAAACATGAATACCCAGCTTACACCTTGCAGGACATTCTTAACAAGCTGCCGAGATCCTTGAATCCATTTCCGTCCGAAAAAGTATTGTTTTCATGGACGATTAGAGGGAATATTATATCATACCGAAGTCTTGGAGGTATAGATCTTTGTTTCAAACATTTTACTGATGATTTATTAATTGATGCAGCCTACGAGATGCTTTGCTGGTGTATTGAAAATGGATATATTTTAAAGGAGAGTAAATAATGAAAGGAAAAACTAACGTTGGAGTTGTAATCTCCGAAACAGAAACGCTTGCTGCTGGTACAGAAGTCGAAATCGTAGATGTTCGCTACGGATGTGAGACTTATTATATGTGTATAATACCGTCAGGAGCACAAATTCCGATTGATGCTCGTATTGTTGACATAACAGAACATACTCCATATATTGATTGGGAGCAGAGGCGTTATGAACTGGCGAGATCCGCTATGCAAGGATTTTGTGGCAACTCACATCAACAGATAATGGTTGCTGATTCAAATATGGTGGCAGAATGGAGTGTTGGTTTCGCTGATTCGCTAATAAAGAAACTGAAAGGAGAATAACCATGGAAAATTATTTTAAAAGCGTATTTGGTGCGTATGATGGTTTACATACAGATACATTCAAACATATTCCCGAAATTAGTTACTATAACCACAACTATTATATAGGGTTGAAAAGAGGAAACAATGCAATACATGACTTGCTTTTTGCGGAAAGCGATGACGATAATCTTACAGAGTGGTATATTGTTCTTGGAAATTGTGTTAGGCATATTGGATATGAATTTTCAGACAAAGGAGTGATTAATTTATCGGATGAATAGCTATGGAGAAAGATTGTGCTTCATGCCTATATGGGAAAATATACCAAGATAGCGGAGGTATGGCAGTGATATATTGCAGATTGTATAGAAATAGTTATCCAATCTCACATTTCTGCAATCGGTTCAAAAAGATAAAAGATGCAGACTAAAAGCCAGCATCTTTTTCAGAGTTTAAATATAACTTTCGCACGGTTCTATTTATTTAGAACTCTACGGCAAAGATAGTAATAATAAAGATTAGAAACAAATAATTGTTATGGATATAAAAGAAGTAAAAAACAAGAAAGAGAAAGCTGAAATGGAAATAGCTCATATTTTAGAAAATCTTGAGGCTGAAATAGGTTTAGAAGTCAATAATATGATTTATATACGCAGGGAAAGTAAAAAATCTACGTTATCTGCTTTGCCTGTAAGAATAAAAACAAACATAATCTTGACGTTTTAATTATGGAAATAAAGAGCGGAATAATAATAGACGGGGTGCTGTATGAAGCTGCACATGGTTATATTCGTTGCGACTTATGCCCTCTATACGAGAAATGCGCAGAGGTAGATCATGCAGTATGTATGGCCGATTTGTTTAGCTGTGGCAGTTTTATCAATCGTGGTAAAGTAACTGTTACACCTTATCGCGAAACACCTAAAAACGTTGGAGAAATAATCAAAATAAGTAAGGAGGAATAACTATGGGATTTACAACACCAGCGTTTATACGCAAAAATACACCGAATCTTCGGAATAAGTTGGAAGTATTGGGGTATTTATTTATTCCTAACGGATGGAATGAATGGAGCATACCGATAGAAAACTGTGAATATTTATTATGCGATACGGATACTTATCAAGGAAATCCTATATCTTACTATACAGGTAAGGTATGCAAACCTAATTTGGGGATTGATTGTGGAACCAACGAGGTGCTTTTCATTGCTTTAGCCGCATTAAGAGATGATACAGATAAGTTTCAATGGTTTACCGACAGCAAAAAATGGTTTCAATGCCAATACCTGAAAGTAGGTATGCACTACCATGACAAGCCTGAAATTTTATTTGAAAAGTGGCACAAGGCTACCGTAAACGAACTTGTTGAACATTTTAAAGAAGGGGAGGAATAACGATGGAAATATTAAGAGAAGCAACTCCTATCGCTCGTAAAGAACATAGATGTGATTTTTGCGGTGACATAATCTCTGTTGGAGAAAAATATAACAGACAGACCAATATTTATGACGGAAGTATCTACGACTGGGTAAGCCACTGTGAATGCTCTCAATTGGCTTCTGAACTTGATATGTATGATGATTGTGATGAAGGGCTTGACGGGGATGGGTTTATTGACAACTTGAATCAGTACGTTTATGAAAATCATTACGATGATAAAATAGATGATATTGCGAAGGATTGGCAATTGTCACGTCACGAACTTGTAAGGAAAATATTGGATGAATTAAAAAAGGAGAAATAGCCATGACCGAAGAACTTGTAACATTAGAAACAGCGAAGATGCTGATAAAGAAAGGATTTAATGAGTGTAGAAATGTTGTTGATATTAACAATATGTCAAACGATGATTTACCAAAACGATGCTTTCTTCAACCTACACAATCAATTGCTCAAAAGTGGCTGCGTGAAATCAAGAACCTGCATATTGAAATATACCGTAACACTTGTGGTTATGGCTATGCCATTGTGAAAGCCAATAACGGCACATGGATGAAAGATGATGATGCTAAAGGCCCTAACGATGGTGGGAAGTGGGACACCTACGAAGAAGCACTTGAAGCCGGTTTGGTGGAAGCATTAAAACTTATATGATTATGGCAAAAGTATTCATAACAAAGTATGCCTTAACAGAAGGTATTAAAGAGATAGAATCTGATATTCTAAGAGATGATTTTACAGGTTCAGAATATACGTTTTTTAAATATTCATGCTTTTATATAGGGAAAGGTGCATTCACCGATAAATCCGAAGCCTTGAAAAAGGCAGAAGAAATGAGGCTGAATAAAATCACTTCTCTTCGTAAGCAGATTGAGAAACTTGAGAAATTATCTTTTAAAGAATTTGAATTAATTGATTAGCCATGAATAGAAACGAATACCGGGAACGCTGCAAACATTACAGCCATTACAGCGGGCAGTGTTACAAAAAATCGTCCATATCAGGCATAGCAAACAATGTGCATGTGAATATGAAATGTGACGGTAAATGTCCTCGCATGAGGAATTACGATAAGAGAAACGGAATATTAATTGATAAAGAAATAACAGATTAATCTAAATGAATGCACTAAAACGCTTTATATTTGTAATATTGTTTATGCCTATATGTACTATAAATGCTATCTATGATACTATGATGTTTATAGTCAAAGGCGACAATCACGAATGGTTTGTAATGCTTAATTGGCTGAGTAATAAATTAATAGATAATTGATATGGAAAAAATCAAATGTATAACTTTCGATAAAGCAGCACAAGATGTTTTGTCGGAACAAATCAAGGCTAAGATGAAAGCTAATATGAGCAAAGCCAGACGGGAAGAATACAAAAAGCTGTGTTATAACTTTGAGTATAAGTTTGGAGAATATATACCCAGTTGCGCATTAAAGTCTGGAGAATGTGATGAAGATTGTGAATACATGAGAAACTTTAAAAATAGTAAACATGAATTTAAATAAATTGCGCGATCGCGCCTATAAAACCGCCTGTGAGCATGGTTTTCATGATGAAGAATTGAGTAACGAACATTGCCTCTGTCTTGTCATATCCGAGCTTATGGAAGCAGTGGAAGCAGATAGAAAAGGGAAATACTTCAAAGGTATATTGACTTTTGAGCGTGAGTTTAACCGTTATTCTGCATTAGTGGAAGAAGAAAAACGATTTAAGTGCTCGTTTGAAAGACACGTCAAAGATACAGTTCCTGATGAGCTTGCCGATGCCGTTATCCGCCTGCTTGATTTGTGCGGACTGCGTGAGATTAAGTTGGAGAATGACTGTTTGGATGATGAAGTGCTTGAAGAATATTCGCACATATTCATTGGCAAAACATTTACAGAGTCTATTTTCAATATTACTAAAAATCTTATTGATAGAGATATATCCTACTCTCTAATTAAGATTTTCGGGCTTGCCAAGCATCTTGACATAGATTTGCTCTGGCACATTGAGCAGAAACAAAGATATAACGAATTAATACCATATAAACATGGAAAGAAATATTGATATTAAAAAATACTATTACTATACTTATCAAACCGAATCAGGTAAAATATGCTGCGGTGCATGCTTGTTTTGTGGAGATTTTAATGTAAATCTCATGATGCGTAAGTTGTATAAAGATTACGGGTGCGTGTGTATAATAACTTTTTGGAAAGAAATATCCAAAGAAGAACACGAAGGGTTAATGGAGTTCTGTGATAAAGTTAATAAGGAGGGATAGTTATGTTGCGTGAAATAAAATTCGGAGGGAAAAGCATATACGATGTAGAATGGCTATACGGCTCCCTCATTAAGATTGAAGAGGACAGATATGCTATCATTCCGGATTTGAATGATATAGAAATTGGGAATAGCATCGGTATATATGAAGTTGACCCTATAACCATTGGCCAGTTCACCGGACTTCGCGATAAAAACGGAATAGAGATTTACGAAGGCGACATTATTCGGTGGAGAAGAGATGGTAAGCTGTATCTTGTTAAGTTCTACGCAGGAATGTTCTATGCTTCCGTTGAAGAGCTTAATAAAGGAGTTTACGGAGGATTCCCGCTTCATGTTTTAACTGTAGACGAAGAAGATGGGTATAAGTGCGAGGTTTGCGGTAATATTTATGATAATTCGGAGTTGTTGAAAGGAGGTAAGTAATGAAGCATATATTTTTTTTATTTGTAGGAATTTTGGCTTTATACGAAATCATGAAAGCCTTAAACTGTAAGAGGGTTTATTCTCGTACATACGAATATATACATTCTCCCAAAGAAGATAAGAATACATATTTTAAAAAGCACCCCATGCTTCTTTTAATGAGCGTTTTGGATCTTTTTGAGTGGATGACATTAATGGCAGGACTAATGACAAGTCAATGGGTTTTATTTTTGGCGGTGATGGCTTTGTCTTTATCAAGATTCTACCGCCTCGGTAGTTGGGCCGTATGTATAGACTGTATTATTACTGTGGCTATTTACTTGTTTGCTATTATTAATACTTATCATTTACATATAGAATTATGAGTAAATTAAGAAGATATAAAAAGGTAGATACGAGTCTGTCTCATTTGTGCACTTTTGCACCAGTTAAAGATCCGGCAGTGGTAATAGGGTCTTATTACTGCAAAAACATTTGTCCTCATTGCCGAGGGACGTTGAATATATTAGGAGTTAGATATGTAAGATGTGATAAACCATGAGTAAAAAAAGGGATGCCTGTACATCCCCTTAAAACAGCATTACGCCACTTTCTTACTATCTACCAAGAAAGAAAAGTATTTGGAATGTTTTGGATATATCCGCTTACCGTTCCTTATGATATACCGACAGAAAATACGAGTTTTGCCGTTTTCATCTTGCGTTCTAACAGTCATATAATACACCTCCTTTCCGTTTTGCCTACTAACCTGTATTAGCAGACTTCAAGCTGCACCCTGTCAAGTGCAACTAAAAAAGCCCAAAGTTACAGGACATTGGGCTTAAATGTCTTTTCTCAATGAGAACGGACAAGAAAGGTGACGAATGACAGTTCGTCGGATTGGAGGTATTATACTCCTGTTAAAACGCGGTACAAATATAGGTTTTAGCCTACAAGTAAGGAACTTTATTAACGATTTTAATAGTCAAATTAACACATGAGTAAACTCTACAAAGCAACCATTTTCGGCAAATCATTCATGCTTGGATGGTTCAGCCATGCGGACAAATGGTATCATAAAATTGGAATAATAAAATGAACATGAAAAAGAAAGTATATATAAGCCTGCCCATAACAGGGCGGGACATTGAAGACGTGGAAGCAGAGTGCAGATTTGCAGAAATAAGAATTAAGGAAAAGGGATTTATCCCGGTGTCTCCGCTGGTTGTATCATGCGATCATGATGCGCCTTATTCTGAACACATGGGGAAAGACATAGCAGCCTTGCTTGAATGCGACGTTGTGTATTTCCTTAGAGGATGGCATGAAAGCAAGGGATGTAATGCCGAATTTGAAATAGCAAAGATTTACGGTAAAGAAATAGTGTTTGAATGAAAATAACAGACTTAAGAATCGGTGACTGGGTGAGAATAAAACTCCCGTCACCACAGGGAGAGCGACTTTCAATACCGATGCAGGTAGTAGGGTTGCTCTCTTGTTTTAATAACCCAAGCCCTAATGATACTGTGTATCTTGATTTTTCGGGCAACGAGGGGGACGTTTGGGAAGAAGAAGTACAGAACTTGGTAAAAATGGAAGTAAAAGACGATGAGAGCAACCGAAAAGAAACTAAGAGACAGACACGCCCGTCTGCCTGAACAATACAAGAAGGTAGACACGACAGTCAACGGAGATGCAGAACACCTGATAGAGGAGCGCAGACAGCTTGAAAAGAACTTGGTTCCTCTTCGCCTTAGCAACACTACCGTTATCTACGTAACAAAGGATAAGCAAAACGAAGCGTATGCGGCAGTGGCGCGTAAACGAATGGGAATAGCCGAACCCCGGAAGGTATTTGTTGATCTTCTTTCACAGGAGAACATTACAAAGATGTACAAGGAGGACGGCATAGCTCCCCGCAGAATGGCCGAAATATTGAACGTGAGCGTCAGGACGGTGTATCTAAGATTAGCCAAATACGGGCTTACAAAAGTGAAATGCAGATAATTAAAAAAAACAAAAGCAATGGAAGATAATACATTAGACCAAAATCTTTATACCACCGCAATGAAAGAAGCACTAAAGGTGGAGTTCTTGGAAAACAACGAAGAGATTAAACTATATGCCGCCTCGCTGTATAATGCGATGATATGGGGTAGAAATCATACGGTTAAAGTAAAATATTAAGTTTTTTATTTGGCCTTATAGAAAAAGGACGTATATTTGCAGCGTTCTAACATATATCAATAGGCGGACGGTTGTCTGCTATTAGCAGGCATTTTTTATGCTTGTAAATAACGCTGTATATACAATATAACGGCTTTGTACCCCTGTGTGGAGTGTTAATGCACCCACTACTGCCTATTGGTATGTTAGAACGACGGGAAAGGCAAAGCCGTTTTTCTTTTGCCTATAATGCCAAAAACGTTCTAAATTATGGCACAACAAATTATTAAATTCGACTACAACGGTAGTCAAATCCCTTTTGAAAAAGGGAGTGATGTAATGGTAAATCTTACGGCTATGGCGAAAGCCTATCCCGATAAGAATTTATCCACAATTGTTAACTCGCAGGAAATCAGTGATTATTGCACTTCTCTCTCAAAACTACAAAATTTTAGTTTTGCTGATTTACTGCGAATTACATTTTAAATAAAAACCTAAAACAAATATTCATCATGGAAAGAAATACAATACCCGCTAAAAAGCAATATGACGTCAGCGCAATGGGCGAATTTTTTAGAGACATTATAGCTCCTGAAGAACTTAGAAAGGAACTCGTAGAACTGGCGTTTGATTATGCGCAATACGTAGATGAAGGGAGCACAGATTTGTTTAAAAACAATATGAGTACCATATACATACTGTATAGGGCACTGGAGGATGTGAAAGAATTAAAGACACAGGGTTAATAGCATAGCCAGCTTTACCGCAACAATAAGCGGTATAGCATTGCAAATAACGTCCTCGGCTATCTTTAGAGCACGTTCCATTGCATCATAGCAAGCAGTCGACAGAACATCCAGTGCGGTAAGTCTTCCGACTGCTTAATCAATATGTCTAATTGTTCATTCATAGCTATATTTTAGGCACATGTAAGACCATATTTTATTATCTCCCGGCATCCAGTCTTCATCGTCAAACCAAAAGGCATATGCCGCTTCGATGTCCTAATTCTCATATTTCCAGTTATATCCTCCACACAAACATTTTTTACGGCCAGACGCATTGCGGTTTATATTAGAAGGCTTTAACCCAAGAGTTTCGCAGGCTTCTTTAATAGAATCCCATCTTTTAACGAGTACCCAATCTTTAGTATATTGCAAAATAGGTTTGTGTTTCTTTTTGTATGGTTCGTACACCGGAATTATATCTTTTGAGCGTGACCATAAATATCCACCACAGCTCTGTCGCCCTCTTAGTCCTCCACGACTAACTTCCGCAATAGTCATGGCTGTCAATCCCGTTACTCTGCTCGCCTCTCTTGCGCTTTCGTATTCTGCAATAAATTCTCTATTAATACTAAATTGATATACTCTCTTTGGAGCTGTTTTCCTTTTGCGCTCAATTTTGGTTTTTATAGATTTTCTTAACGCTTCATGCGTTTTTGAATTAGATTTAATGCTTTGTTGAGATAAAGGATTGCGCATATTTTCAGCATGAGTCACCCATCGCAGATTTTCTAACCTACAATCTGTTCGATTTGTATTAATATGGTCAACTTCAGGTTTGTTATCCGGATTGGGAATAAATGCTTTAGCCAAAATTCGGTGCAAGGAGTATTGTTTGCTTTTCCCATTTTTGCATAACGTAACACAAGGATAGCCAACAGAATTAATACCAATCCTCTTGAACCTTCCCTTAGAAGTGATGGCGATTCCGTTTTTCTGAATAATAGTACGCTGTAATGAGCGCACTCTGCCGAGATTGCTGACTTCATACAATCCCTCAAAACCCTTAATGGGGTTCCAAATTTCTTTTTGTTCCATTGAACCGACATTGTTAGTTACACCGACAAAGGAGAGTAAAGAAAGGCTGTTGGTTTGCCCTTGTCAATAGGTGGCTATTCCTATCTATCCTTACAATACAAAATTAATACTTTTTAACCACATACACACAAAACATGTCACATTTTATTCTTGCAACAAACGTAATCCCACGTTTTAGTCGCCGAACCTTTGTCGTTGGCACTCCAATCTTCATCAGCAAAGAAAAATAGATAGCCGATTTTTAGAATATCAGCATCTTCAAACTTCTTACAAAAATCGGAGTAGGCTAAATTGAATGCCACAAACCTGTCCCAAATCGTCGTACCGCTCGGGAATGTCATTTCTTTGGTAGCTTCCTCTATCTGATCTACCGTCCAATATCCACCCTTGTGTTCGTTGCCTTCCTTGTCGGTGTACTCCATATCGGCAACATCGTGCATGGCAAACTCTTCATTGTAATGGCATCCGCTCATGGCACCGTACAGCTTCCTCAACGCCAGCCAATACTTTTTAGGCTCCTTCTCTTTCATCGGCTCCAGCACATCCGAAAGAATGCGGGTGCTCTCTATCATTACAGCTTCACCCTTGCCTTTGCCGTACTTTTCTATCAATTCATAAATAGTCATAATCTTTTCCCTTTCTTTTAATTAGTAGTATGTTTCTTATCTGAATATCCTGCTTGCACCTCTTAGTAACACCTCAAAAATGGCATCCCCGGTAAGGTTTGCTCCCACCTCCCGCCAAAAATTGGGTTTGCTTTGCTTTCTGATTATTTGAAGCAGCAAGTCCTGCTGGCGAAGGTGATGTTCGTTGTTCTTTTCAATGTCTTTTTGTAATAATAAAAGAGCCTTGACACCGTCATCCTTGCAGTTACCTATACACTCGTTGAGGTATTTGTCCATGCAATACTTCATAATCTTCTTGTTGCCCATATTGTTATTTCTTTCCGCATGACGGGCATTTAACCGTCTTTGCGGGCTTTGGTTTTACAATTACAAATCTTCCCATAACCGATCGTATTTTTTGTTTATATAAGCCAAAAGCAAATCAATCCATAGTGCGGCCAAAGCGCACAGAAAAGAAACAAGGATGCAACGAATAACCGGACCTCCGCATGCAATGCTGTAAGCCAGCGTGAGCCAAAAGCTGATACACTTGCTGCATTTCAGCTTCTCTGATAAGCGTCCTATCTTTCCCGGGTTTACCGGAACAAGTCTTTTCAAAATGCCTGATATGGCGTCGAAAAGTCCCAAATAGATGAACAGGCATACGGAAACGGTTATTATCATTGCATCCCCAATCATACACTACTTGTTTTTGGATGATTTGGTTTCGTTTGCTAAGCTTTCATCTTCACCAAGCAATGCAGCTACGGCAGGCGCAGGAGCAGGGCTTGTGACAGTCAGGCCGAACTCTATTTCCACCGCATTTGTTTTCGTGCAGCAGTCTTGTACGTTGGTAGGACTTACCAGCACATTAGGCGTAACGGTAAGTGTTGCCGATGTGGGTACTGTGGTTGAATAGAACGGTACGGTAATTGAAGTGAACACTGTATCCGTCTGCGGGCATACGTCACAATTGTTGCATCCGCATACGTATGGCAGATAACTTACCGAACCTACCAATTGGATAGACAGCGAATAAAGGTTTCCGCCTAAAGAATCAATAGACTTTAAAACGGCCCTCATGGTCCCGCTCAAAGGATATTGGGCGGTGATACAGATGTTCCGGTTACGACACAGATAATGAATCAGGTCAATGTAATACATTATTGGGGATGGTGTCGTAGTCCCTGTGGCTACGGGGACAAGCTCCAATACGGAGGTTTGTCCCGATTTGTTTTTACAACAGCTCATAATGAATCGTTTTTTTATTAATATTATTCAGCAACGGGTTCCTCTGCTGATTGAGGGTATTTCTTTGGAGCCGGCACCCGGCTCTTCATCTCTTTTACAGAATCAGGCGTTCCTACACCCAGCAGCACATCGAGTTTTGCTTCAATGTTTATCAGCCGTTGTTCCGTAGCTATCAGGAACTTATTGTTTGATACTGCTATCTCGTAAATGGCTTGTATGTATTCGTTCATATTGTTTTGTTATTTAAAATATTTGATGATTTGATTTTTTACAAACAGGTTGTCTTTCCATTTAGGAACGCACTCTGTCAGCTTTTGTGCCGTTACCGCTCTTCCCTCGGCAGCATGTTCGTTTACAAAGTCCTGCAATGCCTTTGAAGCTGCATCCGCTTCTTCCTGCGTATCGGCATATACTTTAAAATTTATTTCAAATCCTTTCATAGTGCATTTGTTTTAATTACAACGGAGGCAGAGGCGGTGATACTGGAGCAGCACCCGAAGGCGGCATTCCACCTCCTTTTTTCAGGCTTTTCAAGAACTCTATGCCTTGCATGATATCGTTCTGATTTTCTTTCACCCAGCCGAATATCGTTCCGGCGGTATCCCTCACCTGTTGCATGGTTGTGGGAGGAACAACATCAAACGTAGGCAGTTCTTCCATGTCCTTAGCGAGAAAATCATACAGCTTCTCCGCTTCCTCTACGTTTCCTTTGGCTATCATCAGAGTTTGCATTTTCAGTGCAACCTTACTGGTAGGCTTTATCATTTTCAGCATTTCCATATTGTATTTTTTCTTTCTCCAAAACATAAGTAGCAATGTTTTTGTAAAAAGGGAAAGGCTTAGTGCGCCCTTCCCCGATACCGAAATGCAATTAGCCGTTGCAAGGACATCCGCAAGGCTGCGGTGCGCTGTACAATGCTACGGGCTGCGGACACATCTGTGAGCGACCAGTCAAACGGTCAGCCACGATCTGTGCTTCTGCCTGTGCGTATGCGCTTGCTCCTGCTCCCGCCAAAGCGTTAGCCGTAGCGCCTGTCTGAACATTTACGTAGTCAATCATGCGAGGTTGCTGATTTACACGTTCTGCGCGTTCTGCAATAGCCAGTTGAGCCAGTCGGTCAATGTCTCTTTGGTTAGCTTTGCTTCCCTGTGCGGCATAAACGCCACCGAAAATCCAAGCTCCGATACCAGTCAATAAGGCTGCACTACCAATAGTGATAGCTGCAATTGATGTTCCGCTGGGTCTCTTCGCTGTTTTTTCAGCCACCATGAAGTGTTCGTAGGAACTCATGTCGGTTCCATCGGACATGGCTTTCATTGCCATTAAATCTTCTGCTGTCATAGTCATAAAATATTTATTGTTTCAAGGCAGCCCGATGTAGGCTGCATGACAAAGGACGGCAGAATCAATGTGCTATTATAGAAGAAACGAGCGGGTTATGGGCAAGTTCGGAGCTAATTTCGTGCAGGCAGTTTTTTACGCTCCACTTGTTTATTTTTACATCAAAATGGTTGCGTATTCTGTTTACCGACTGACGGGGTATCTTTGTTTGACGGGATATTTCCTCGTCCGTTAAAAACTGCGATAGGAAGTACACCAAAAGATAGCGTGCATCAACGCATTCTTCCTTTTTACTGTCTATCAGTTCCAATTCTCCAACCCCTGTATGCCTGCATACCGTAGACATCATAATCTGATACAAATCTCCTGTTTTCATATTATTCTGCTTTAAAACATGTAATTATTAAAAACAAAAATCACAACCCGGCGTTATTAAACTCGAAAGCCTCGTAACAACTCGGATTGTGATTGTTGTCTCTTGTGTTCGTTTCGCAGACAGAGAACAAGAGATAGGGGCTTTCTTTCTACTCTAAGCCCCGAAAGAGCGTCAGCTAAAGCCAACTTCTACACTTATTTCTTTTTTATCCTTATGGCAAGCCAAAGAATAATAGTCCAAATGAATATTGCTGATAAGGTAATTGCAAATCCGCCGATGTTCATTTTTAGCTTTTGCCATTTCGTCAATTTAGGAGTTTCTACAATGTTCTCTTTAGACAATACATCTATCTTCCGGTTCAATTCCTCTATAAATAGCAGCATGCGTTGAATCTCTACCTTAAAACTTTTATCAACCTGTTCCTTTTCATGGATCTTATTGCGAGCGGTTGTTTCAGTGGTTTCAGTCGGGAATTGCCTACCTGTTGAATCAGGAGCGGACCATTTTGTTTTTTTGCTCTCAATCTCCAAATCGCTTACTTTGTCGTATAGCCGTTTTACATCTCTGCTGATTGATGCGGTAAGGCTGTCTGTGCTTACTTTAGAAACTTGCTCTTCGGTATTATCCTTAACTTCTCTATTAACAGACAAGGTAGGCTGCGGAGACTTACACGAAGCAAACACGAACACCAGCAGCATAGCCAGCAATCCAACAGACGCCCAAAATAATAGCTTTCTTAGTTCTTTCATGGCAAATAGTTTATAAGTTACGAAATAGAGGAATCTTCATTTTTCCACTCCCTGCTATTCAGGACGCTACCAAGTTCTTTACTGTTATGTTCGTAAACCGTTAGTTTATCCTCGTCAGTCAACACAGGATGCACAAAGTCATAATGAAGAATAACCTTACTTCCGTTCACACTCTTACGCGCATGCTCAGGTACTACTATTCCCTTTTGCAAACACCATTCTACTGTTACAATTACATATTTCATCCGTTTAATCTTTTAGTCCAAATTTCATTTAACTTTATCTTCTCTTGCTCTATTTCATCAGGAGTGAGAGATTTATCGTAGAGGGCGAAGTAGTAGATAGCAACATTAGAAAACTCCTGACATCTACCTAAACTTAGATTATATGCATTCGCTCCTAAACTCAAAATATTTGTATCTGATGCGTCTCCTGCTATGATATTTCTATCATTATAGGCGGTCTTACTTTGATATATTATTTGATTTGAGTTAAACGAATCAACTGCATTATCTTTTCCAAAAGAATATAAAGCCTTACTACCATTAGCAGTAACTCTTTCAATAACAAAAGCGCCAAAATTTCCTATATCATCAGGATAAGTACGTTTGGAAGCAACGGCAGAAGAGTTGTTTATATTAACAATCTGTCTCCTGCATATCACTGTATAGTCCGTTTGTATCGGCATATTGTCACATACAGCATAATCATCTACACCATCGAATACAAGAGAACCTTCATAAGAAGAAGCCGCTTTTCCTTCGTCATTTCCGCCACTGTGGTCTACACTTCCACCAAACCCGCTATTAGAAGTAAACGCAAAGTTCTTCAGTACAAGTTCATGCCCCCTTGTACCCTTTATCGAAGCAGGAGGATTATCATTGCTGTATCCTGACATAAACCAAGCGTCAACAAGGGACTTGTGAAACAAATTTCCCGAACCCTTAGCGCTTGCAGAACCGACACCCGGCAGACGTATGGTGTCAATGCCGATGCTCTGAATTGCGACCTTGTTTAGTTCGATATTATTCATTGCCCTATTTTTTTAGCCTCCAACACTTCCGTAAACGATTCAACCGACACATTAACCCCTGCCGGGACATCTACATTGAAAATCAAGTTGGCACTACCGTTGTACGGGCCATAGCCGCCTACGTAGATTGCATCCATGCCGTCAATGTTGGCATAGATATTTAGCGCACCTGCTTCTTGTCTCTTCACCTGTATGGTAACAGGGCCTTCGGATACGAAAGATGCTACGTACTTGTTTTCCTCGTTTTTGCTGAATGATAAATCTGTTGCTGCCATAATGCTTTTATTTAATTGTTAATAATTATCCTTTGAAATATATGACTTTACCCTTTGTTCCGTCATTACGCATATCAAGATGCACCCACGTAACATCCTGCTCCAGCCTTATGGGATACGGAAGAAGTATTTGGTTTGCCTTAATCCAGTTGCGGACCTCAAGATCCGTCATGTCCTTTACATCGAAATCAATGCCCGTACCTTGTATGTGTGCCGATACGTACACTTTCTCAAGCCTTGTCTTTTCTGCAACAAGCTGGCAGACATTGCATCTTAACCCTCGTTGTGTCACATTACCGCCTACCTGCCAATTATTCACATAGATAGGCTTGCCAAGTTTTTCCCTGATAACAAGCAGTGTTTCCAACAGGCGGTTATCGAAGAACTGCCAAGCGTTATCACCGAACTTCTCGTACACGTGCCGGCATACAAGTTCCTGAATGTCGAAGTAGTCTTTAATATTCATTTCTTTTCCTCCTCGTTTTTGGTTATTGCTATATTTGCAAAAAAAATCATGTTAAAATACAACTCATTTTTCTATGGATTTATCGACATATCCGGTTCTCTTTACCGAAAGCGTATAAATTATTATATAAAAAGAAAATGGTGCAATAAAAGCAAAGTCAATTAAACTCATTTATTTTCCTCCTTATCTTTCGTTATTATCTCACTAACATCTTCCTTATCAACATTAAAAACCTTTTTGCAGAATATGCCCAAAGCCTTTAATACATTAAAATCATACCCTTTAGGCTTTAATATGTTGCTTATAATAGAACAAAACTCTATAAAGCACACAAAGAGACAGGAATATATATCAATGTTCCACTTGTCTCCGGAAGCAATGTTTATCATCACAACCATGCAGACAAAGGCAAAGTAAGTTACCATTTTACCCATAGTACGGCGTATGGCTCCGGAGAAACGCACTTCCTCATTCATTAATAAACTCTTCCTAACTCCAAACGCCAAATCGCAGATAATAACTGCAAATGATACTATCAGCCAAGGTATCATGTGTTCCAATGACTGTACAATAAAGCTGCTTGCTATCATCGCAAATCCACCCGGTATGCTTTGGGTAATAATGTTTTCTTTCATTTTATCGTTATGTTTAAATTTCTTCCTATCTTTGTGTCACGTACAAACTGTAAGCGTAAATTTGATTAATCAGGCAGACTTTAGTATCAAGATTACTGTTCGTATTGCTCGTCTGCCTTGCCCGCCTTATTCGTGAGAACATGGCGGGTTTTTTATCCACATACTTTTTCGTTAATCTAATCCATTTCTTTTTCTTGTTTGAAATTATTTATATATTTGTATCATTCATAGTATCAGAACTAACTACTGCATCCCCGTTTGGCTCGTGAGAGTGGAACGGGGAATTTGCTTATCTGTTTCATCGTACTATCTGCAAGTTATATTCACTGTCTGAACATCCATAGTTACGAATGAACCTTTATTGTCAGAGGTAGCCTCAAAGACCAAATAAGAAGCGGTGCCGGACCTTAACAGGCTGCTGAAAACCAAATAGAACTCCTGATACTGTCCCTCGGTTGAAGAAGGCTCTATATATATCTGACTGATATTCTGCAAAGAACTATTTGCGGGTTGTCCGAACTGGCTGCTTTGATATGTTCCGGCCACAACAGAGCATCTTATTTTTATGGTCCCTTCTCCTGAAGAAGGCGTGAACGATGAGTTTTCAGGAATAATGTACATTCCCTTCGCCTTACGCTCTATCTTCATCCTTACACAAAAATATCTTGTGCCTGAAAAAGAGAAAGTAAGGTCGCTGTCTCTTGAATACCAAGTAGGATTAACCAACGTAAACGCCACATAGGTAAGGCTTGCCCGGCGGCTGAAATAGTTTACTATGCTAATCCTTTTGAAAAACGGAGTATCGCTGCCATTCCATGGAGCTACAATGCCCGTTCCGCCCTCGGCACTTCCACTTGAGCTTATTTTCTGAACACCCATACATACATACAGCGACCGCCCGACAAGCTGGCTTGTATTCTGCATTATCTGCGAAAGCTGGATCTTTATATATTCTGCCCAGTCGGTAACGTTTGCAATATCTTGCCCTGATATTTGTTTGTAAGTCGGAGCGTCCATAACATAAAAAGGCATACCCGTTTCCAAGTAGCATTCAACAACAAACCTATATCCGGAAGATGCCGTAAAAAAGTCCCTGAAATTAAAATCGGACCCCGAATTTATCATGCAAAAAGCAGTGAAGTTATCTTCATCAAACATATTCAGTTCCGACTTATAATTAGTTATGCCTGTTGTAAACGGCTGGACAGCCGCGGTATTGTATCCTTTGAAATCACCAAGTCGGTAAGGCTCACCCTGTCCGCCTCTCGGAAGCTGATATTCCCAGTTGGGGTAATTTGCCTGAGAAGGGTTTGTGGTAATTTCATAAGCCATTTTATTGAAATACACATATCCCGCCTTCAATGTTGGGGTAACCATTCCCCACATACACCCGTCCGCACGTGTAGGGTCTGTGCTATAATCAAGGTTGAAGTTTGTTGCCTTTCGGTAAGGTTTGTATTTGGCCCACTTGTTGATGTTAGCCCTCGTTTGGAAGAATGTTATCACCTCGTTAGTGACACTTCCCCCGGCAGAGTTCAGTACGTCACGTACATTACCTGCAAGGTTGACATCGGTATTAGGTATAATAGCCATATCATACCTCCTTCCGTATAATGGTGATACCACCAGTAACAGCAATAGACATATCACTGTCACCGTCAATCTCGTAGTCTCCATGTACGACCCTGTCCGCTTCATATAGGCTTTCATCTGCATAACAATTCCAATTAGAGGATTTTACCCCCCCCTCGCAAGTTGTTGATAACCAATAGATTACCAACAACTAACAAATCAACCTTTACCTTTTTCATGACACAACCCCTTCCTGATTAGTTACTTGAACACATCAAATACACCCTCTATTGCAGTGCGCAAGATGTACGGGTAGTTCTCCGCATACTTCTTCAAGGCTACTGCCTGTTCTTTTGTGACCTTTGACTTGCCTGTCTTGTAGATTTCGCGGGCTACTTCCACCTCCCCCAATTCCTTAGACTGGGAGTATATCACGTTGGCAAACTGCTTAACCAATACGCCAATCTCACCGTCACCGTCTACGAATATCTTAGACTTTGAGCCGTCAATGTTTTCGATTTCTGCTTTGGCAAAGTCAATATCTCTCAACTCTTCTTTTTCTTTCTTATCTTCCATGATGATTATAGTTTAATGGTTGTACAATTACAATGAAACAGGCTGTGCGGTAGCTATCTTGGCTTTCGTGTCGGCAATAAAGGTATTGACAGCCGCGGTGATGTTGCACTGCTCCTGCTTGTCTCCCACGTTATGGTTGATGCTCAGGTTCTCGTTGCCGTAACTGTTGAAAGTAGCCACCTGTGAGCCGTCTTTCTTCACTGTGCCTGAATTGATGTTACCTACAATACCATTGTTTATCTCGGCATCCGCTTCAATGTCATAGACCTTGGATTCGTCTACGGAGTTATTTACTCTTACTGTTGCTCTCACTAACTTTTCATAAGCCACTTTTTCAGCGGCGGTTGTTGATGTACTCATAACTTTTGTTTTTATTGGTTTACTATTCTATTGTTATCATATTGTCATTTGCATCAACTTGCATCGATGCGATTTTCATTTGTGAAAGGCCGATGATTCCCAGTATCTCTATCCCGGTCTCACGCTCTATGCTGTTTCTCACGCCTGATATGTCGGTAATGAGGAACTGCGGAATATCTTTCCCGCCAAACCGCACAAGCGTATTGCAGTAATACACATCTTCCATTTCACCGCCAGCGCCAACAAGAGAGCCGGGGTATTTGCGTCCTCTCACGAGGTCGAACTTCTTTACCTTGTCCTCGGCAATAAGCCCAACACTCGCACCTGTATCGATAAGGAAGAAGCCTTTCTTTCCGTTTACCTCGGCTTCAATGATAAGCCGCTTGTCTGATAATGATTTGAACTGTTTCATGGTCTATTATTAAGTTAATAATACGTCTTAAAACGAACCGCTTGCTGGCGGTGTGTTGCTTATATTCAATGATTTGGTTATCTCATTTCCTGTATATGAAACATACAAATACCAATAGCCATACACATTCGTCTTGGTAGTGGTGTAGAAATTGTTGTTAGTAAATGAGGTAATCGTCTTTGTCTCACCGGGTGCAATTGATATACTGGTTGAGCCGACATTCCATATTGATACATTAGATACATTAGTCATGTTGCTTCCACTAAAGGAACATCTAAGGCCTGAAACACTTGTACTAATATTGCCATTGTTCTTGATTACGATACTGGTTAAATATAGCCTGTATCCGTTGCCATAGTCTGCTCTCGCATAGTTGGCGGTAACCACCAACTGTGCTGCCTGCTTAACTATGGTGACTGTCGAGATAGACATTGTAAGCGGAAGACACTTTACCGTTTGATAACCGTTGCCGTCAGGATTTGGAAGCGAACTCGATTCAATGAGGAACGGCATTAACTTATAGGTTCCATAACAGTTCCTATCATTGATAGTAATAGCAGTCTCATGGTCTCCACCCTCTGTATGGGTATGGACTTTTACCTGTTCGATAGCATAGAACGTTCCGTTATCCCCTTTAAGGATTACTCCGAGATAGCAGTTATCTGCTGACAGAATCAATGTTCCGTACGGGTCTCTATTGTCAAGATAGGATATGTTCAGCCAATTTGGATGTGAACTCTTTCCCCTCAGATTGACATATACCGCTACCCATGTATTGTTTCCGCCCATTGTTAAGTTTGTTTTGCTGGACGGATATATAGGTGCGTCCGCAGTTCCGTCATAGCCCCTGAAATCATCTAACCTGTAAGGTGAGGAAGCGCCACCAGTTGGCCTATCATATGTGTAGTACGCTGAAAGTTCCGCACTTGTCCTGTCGATGAATGCCTTGCAAGCACCGAACTCGGTTTGCCATGGTATGTTTCCGATGCCATAGTTCTTAGTCGCCCTCTCTGCATCCGTCAAGTCGAAGTTTTTTGCGTAATTTATAGGCTTATACTTCGCCCATATCCTAATATTAGCAGCATCTGTAAAGAACGTTAAGCAGTCATTGGAAACACTCCCTCCGTTTGCATTAAGCGTATCGCGTATATCCTCTGTTTTAAGGTTTGTACTCGGTAATATATTATACACTGCCATTATGCTGCCCTCCTTTCCAGTTCGATAATACGGTTCATCATTTCTTTATTGCTATCTTTCAGCTCCTTGTTCTCTCTTTCAAGAAATTCTATTCTCGTTTCGTGGTTATTGAAGTCCTCTATCAAAAATTCTTGGAAATGCTTTGCGATGCTTACTGAAAAAGCGTATGCCGTAGTGGCATAGTCCATTGTAAGGCCTTTGTCGCTATCTCCTACAAGCTCATTCATCATAAGCTGCGTGTATTGGGCAGACCCTCCGATATTAATTCTGTCGTTTCGGTTATCTCGCCATGTGTAACGCCACAGCGGAGCATTAACCACATAATCAAGAGGAAGAATAAAGCGCTCTATGATATTTTTTTTAGTTTCGTCAGACCCGTACATCGTTATTCCGCCATAGGCGAGAATATCGCCGCTGCATGTTACTCGATTGCCACTTATTTGTAGCCATTGGGCAGCTGCTTTTCTGTTCGTATTGACAGTCCCTAACCATATCTCACTATTTGTATTAAAGCCTATTCCAAGAGGAATAGTACCTGATCGAACAATCGAATAGCAGCAATAGTTATCATTATTAGGAGCGCATGCGTTATAAGCAGCGCTGTATGAATCATCAGCATAGTGATCGATACCTGCTGAGTACAAGTCAGACCTGATCCAATTTGCCGAAGTTATTTTACCAGAACAATACGTATCTCCATTTACACTAAGCTTATAACTTGGCGATGTAGTGCCTATGCCGACGTTGCCGCCACCCATACACATGTGTATATCAATAGGAGAAGCTTGCTGTAACTGCAGAGGACCTACGTAATTATTTATCTCACTACCTCTTCCGCTATCATTTCCGTTGTTATCAGTCTCAATGCAGATATTAAGAAACTTAGCTCCTCCTGTTACATTGTTTGTGCCGTCAAAAGGCTTACTGAATATTGTGCGAGGGGTTTGCAGCTTGGTAGCGGAGTAGACATTACCGTCAGTTGTTGCTAAAGTATGTTGGTAATAATTATAATCATTAGTACCGAAAATATAAGGGAGACCATCCAACGGGAAAAATACACCTGATGAGTATCTTGGGTATCCGTCACTGTTTATTCCGTCAGCGCAATACAACTGTATTTGCATATTACCTAATGCGTTAGGATGCCCAACTCCAACAAATAGAGTATCGGATGCGCCTGTATTAACATTATTATAACACCAACCTAATACCTTTCTTAAATAAACATTAGTATCATTAGAACCAAATTCATTGTAATAAGGGAAGCCAATTTGACGCATTACTCTATCTCCTACATTACCAAGATGTTTACCGTCCAACAAATCCGCATCCAGCCCTGAACCTGAACCATCGTTGCCGGCATGCCAAACTTTATAATTATTAGACCCTAAAAGAATATTTACGTCTCCGCTTCCCCAGTCTTGATTAATATCAGTTTTAGCTATTCTTAGGTTACCGTCTCCGTCTGTGAAGTTAATTCCAATTCTATTGGCACCTGCGTTATTAAAACTGATAGCAGACTTAGTTCTTGGAATAGACACAAGGTCAATGCCAGAATCTGCGTTAAATAACAATTTTCCCGTCATCGTATCCCCTGCCTTGTTTACAAAAAATTCGTCACACTCACTCTTACTGTATACTGTTGTATTTATCTCGTGCTTCGTATAAGCATCCGTAATCCCATATCCCCCCAGCGTAGTAGGATGAGAGGACAACTCACTGAACGAATAACTCGGCTTGTTCGGCTGCTTGGCCCAAGAATACACGTCACTTGCTGGCAATGTGGTTGGGTAATTAGGCAATGTAATAAGCTTTGTGGTTTCATCAGGAGAATAGGTTGTTCCGTTAAGGATAATCCCGTCTACCGAACCACCGCCAACACCGCCTATTACGCTTAATACACCACCCTCTTTGGATAATGTAGTATTGTCAATCGGAAGCGCATCAAGAATGGTAGATGCCGTATGACTGCCTTGTGCAAACATGGTAAGACTACCTGTCAAAATCAAATCACCGTCTAACTCAACCACTCCGTCAGAATGCTTCTTCACAAGTATATCACCGATATTCAAGCCATTTATAAACGACTTGATACCTGTAATGTCCTGTGCACCCGATTTGGTTACGTAATCGGCTAATAGCCCGGATATGTCGTTTTTGGTGTATGCGTCTGTGATGCCATAGCCCGCAAGGGTGGTAGGCTTATTCTGTATCTCACTGAAATTATAGGTCGGTTTGGTGGCGCCTATCCATGAGGGTTTGTCCGAAACATTCTCCCAATTGGTAGGGAACACTGACGGTTTACCGCCAATTTCATCCCATGAGTAAGAGGGCTTTGTACTACCTATCCAGCTGGGTTTTCCTGATATGTTGTCCCATTCAAGCGAAGTCGGATAATTAGGCAAGGTGATTATTCCGTCCTCATTAGGAGTGTAAGTATTGCCGTTAACCACTATACCATTGGCAGTACCCTTTCCACCTGTTGCGACAAGCTTCCCGTCAACCCACTGTATTGTCACACCGTCTATTGGGAGACCTTCGTAGATTGAAGGGACTTGAACGTCTGCACCTGCGTACATGGTTACTCCGTAGGCAGTAACCAACGGTTTGGTTAAGAACAAGTATTCCTTTCCGTTGTCGTCAACCCTCTCTTCAAGGTTTCTGTCCCAAACTACTTTGTCAAGCTTCTTTCCGAGAAAATCATCTATCTGATCTCTCGAATAGCCGTCACTTCCATTACCGCCAACTCTTGCAACCTTATCCTTATTTGTTTTTATGAAGATAGCAGGGTCTTCATCTGCATTACATACATATATTTCCCCGTCATTAAGTCCGTCGAGCCCGTTCCCGCCCGGAGTAGATATATTAGGAGCTTTCGCCCTGTTGTTTTCAAGGTCGCTCCCATGCCAATTTATTTTATTTACCCTCTTCTTTATCATACTTCCACTGTTGTTACGTTAGTAAAAGCTGATTTGTCAGCCTTGAACTGCAATAGCTGCCCGTCTGTGGCATTATCAATCACAAATGCTCCATATAATGGCGGTGATGCTGGTTCGGGAGTGCCTCCGATACCGGCAATATCATTATATTGTTGTTCAAGAGCGATCGAGATGTAGAATAATTGGCTTGATTCAATAACCTGCGTAATTTCAGGTACTGAACCCTCGGATCTCACGAACTTCGTTCCGTCAATTTCCACCATTGAAAGGCATAAGATGCGGTTTAAGTGTTTGGCAAACCAATATGGCACGCCTTTTGAACTTCCGATTGTAAGGGTATAAACATCATACGGGACTGCGTATAACTCCTCTATCTCCTGCATCTGATTGCGGTATTGCTCGTTGCTTATATGAGAAGTATATCCTTCCGGCTTAAATCCGGCTTCTACCCGGAACTCAAACACCTGTTGAGTATCGTTTATCCAAAATATGTTATCAAAAGCGGAATTATTACTCTTGTGAGAATACCTGATAAGCGTTGTTTCCTCTAATATAATATCAGAGGAGCACACCTCGAATGGCTCTGACGCATTACCATTGACAGTAACCGTATATTTTGCATCATCCAGCCCGCTAAGGACTGCATAATGCATTAATACGTTATCATTTTGATTGTATGTAGAAAGAGATACATGAGTAGAGGTCTCGGCGACAAGGTTGTTAAGTGTTACTGACACCTCCTCCGAAGCGCTCGCAAACACCTGTATATGGATTTTATCAGAAGTGTGGAACCTCTGAACGTAGTCCATTTCCAGCCCAAACTTATTTTTTATAGGTGAGAAAAAAAGAGGGCAAACATCACCAACCTTTACCATGTCTTTTCGTCCTTTTTACGGTGACGTGCAACTTTACACGTCCTTTGCAAATGTACATACTATTTAGAATAATTCCAAATAAGAACCAATAAATTAAATAAATTATTATCTTTGTATCGCCATGTGATGTTGCATGGAACTCAAAATCAGGACTTATGGCAAACGAATTTGTAATTACAGATGTAGTAAGTAAGGAGGCTTTACAGCAGCTAAAAACATTATCACTTGAGTTTGATTCGGCAAAAGGTAAGTATGTAGAATTTGCAAACACATTAGCGGCAAGCTCAAAGACAAATCCAAGGACTTTTGACGAACTTTCCCAAAAAGCACACGATTATACATCCATTCTTGAAAAACTGAACAAGACACAGGAAAGAATGGAATCCATTCAGACAAAGCATTTGACTGTATTGCGGCAAATATCCCAGCAGTTTAACTCTATGTCGAGTCTTCAAAAACTAAACATCCTGTTTGAGCAATTTTCTAAAAACGTAAAAAATGCAAGCGATATGCTTGCCGGGCTTTCTTCTTCTTCCAATCAGGTTGCTTCTGCACAGGAAAATGCAGCCAAGAGCACACAGACTGCAAGCGACACGATAAATCAGGCATCCGCTCAACTTCAAGCAGCCAACATGAATTATGCTTCCATAATTGATACGGTACAGGCTTACGATAGTGAAGTGACTAAATTAACAGCCGACACCATAGCCAATAAAGAGGCTATGAAGAAAATACTATCTGATATTCGCGAATTAAACAAATCTTATAAAGCAGGAGAAATTACCTTAACAGAATACATTAACCAATCTTCTTTATTAAAACAAAGGCACTCGGAACTAATAGCACAAAATCAACAGTATTCAGCTTTAATAAAAAATCATTCCACTTATATAATATCCGCTTCCGGTAGTTATAATGAAATGAACGCCGCCATGCTTGAACTGCAAAAAAGGTATAAGGCGTTAAGTGAAGCTGACCGGGAAAGCAGCATAGGAAAAAACCTTATTTCCCAAGCCAATTCTTTGAACAACAAATTAAAAGAGATAGACGCACAATTTGGGAACTATCAAAGAAATGTGGGTAATTATGCGTCCTCATGGAATGGGTTAAATGTACAGACGCAACAATTATTGCGGGAACTACCGTCTCTTACAGTGAGCCTCAACCAGTTCTTCCTTGCTATCTCCAATAACTTACCAATGTTTGCGGATGAATTAAAAAGAGCAAGCGAAGAATTTAAACGGATGAAAGCTGAAGGATTAACTGCAATTCCTGTTTGGAAACAATTGTTAGGTAGTATCTTTTCTTGGCAGGCTGCACTTGTAATAGGTATAACATTGCTGGCTGCGTATGGTTCGGAGATTGCAAAATGGGTAGGAAGTTTGTTTAAGGCAGAAAAAGCAGTTAATGAGGTAGCAAGCGCTGAAACTAATTTGGCAAATGCAAGGCGCAAGGGAATTTCTGACAGCATGAAAGAAAGGACAGAACTGGAATTGTTATATAAGGCAACGCAAGACAATAAACGTTCAATGAAAGAGCGTATTGTTGCCATTGATGAGTTGCGAAGTAAATATCCTTCATATTTTGGAAATATGTCAAACGAGGAAATTCTCGTAGGCAAAGCAGCCAAATCTTATAAAGAACTTCGTACAGAACTTGTTGCAAATGCTATTGCAAGGGCTCAATTGGATAAAATGACAGAAATTTCATCGCAAAGATATGAAGCTTGGATAAAAAGGACTAATCAATATAACACGTATTTAAAAGCACAGAAAAAAGAAGAAGAAGCAAAATTAGCATTAGAAAAGGCTACCCAAAAGGCGAGAGAAAAAGGCATAGAAGAAGGCAGCATGCGAGAATCGGTGTATTTATCGAAAAGAAGATCTGATTTAGAAAAAGCACAAGAGCAAACCCAAAAAGAGAAAGAGGCGTGGGAGTCCTTATTGAAAGTGACTACCGATTACGATAAGACTTTGGAGGGAATGGCTAAAAATATCAATGTAGGAGCATTGGTTAACGATCCGGGAAAAAGCGATAAAGCTTATGAAGAAGCCAAGAAGAAGGCAGAAGAATATGCCGAATACATTAAAAAGATAACAGAAGATCTAGCTAAATCAAGGATTGATTTAATTGCTGACGGCAGAAAAAAGGAAATAGCCGAGGTTAGTAGAGAGTATGAAGATAGGATTAAGGAAATAAAAGGCAATTCTGAAAAAGAAATTGAATTAAGGAAAAACCTTGAAACGCTGAAAGGAAAAGCCATTGCGGAAATAAACGATAAATACGACAAGGAGCTTCTTGAAATAGAGAAAGCAAATCTTGAAAACAGATTGGCTTCCATTGGCGATAATTCCAATGAAGAATTAGACAAAAGGCTTAATCTCCAAATCCAACTTAATAATATGATGCGTGATGCTGAATTAAATGATGCGGAGAAGAACGGAAACGATGTCTTGGCAATACGAATGAAGTATATGAAAAGGGAGAACGATTTGATTATGCAAAACCTTGAAGAGAGATTTGGGATGATTGAATCAAACACCGATAGGATGATAGACAGGCAGGAAACATCCGCTTTGAAAGAAGCTAATTTGCTCAAAAAGCAGTATGCAAATGGAGAAATCGGTAAAGAGGATTACGAAAAACGGCTGTATGACATTGGGGTAAAATATGCTAAAGCCCGTCTTAAAACACTTCTCGCAGAAGCAGAAGCGGAAATGACACTTGTTGATATTAATAGCGAAAAGGCTAAGGAATTACAAGAAAGGATTGATAAAATTCAAGCACAAATAGATCAGCTTAGCTTAGATGATGCCAATAAAAAGCAAGAGGAGTGGATAGACAAGTTCAAGAGCGGGCTATCAGAAATGAATGACGCAGCAAGAGATTCTCTTGGGGAAACGGCTGGAATATTTGAGGGGTTATCTGGCATAATGGCTGATGTAGCAGAAGAAGGCAAATTAAGTTTTGAAAATATGGCGCAAGCCGTAAGAAAGATAGTATCAGGCATCACCTCGTTAATGACAGATATATATGACGCCCGGATAGAGAATATTGAAAAAGAACAAGAAGCCAACGATGAAGCATACGACAAGGAGATAGAACGTATAGAATCACTTGAAGAGAACGGAGCTATTTCCACCGAAGAAGCGGAAGCCCGCAAACGCGATGCCGAGAAAAAAACAGCCGCCAAGAATGAAGAACTTGAAAATAAAAAAGCTGCATTGCAGGAGAAGCAGGCTAAATGGGACAAGGCAAATTCTATTGTTCAGGCGGGGATAGCCACCGCTTTAGCTATAACAAAAGCATTACCTAATTTAGTTCTTGCCGCTTTGGTTGGTGCAATGGGAGCTGCTCAAATTGCTGTTATTGCTGCTCAGCCCATTCCCAAATATGCAAAGGGTACAAAGGATCATCCGGGAGGATTGGCTATTGTGGGTGACGGTGGAAAGAAAGAAGGTATCATAACTGATAACGGGTTGTTTGTTACGCCCGATAAGCCCACATTGGTAAATCTTCCGGCGCACGCACAGGTAATTCCGGACTTGTCTTATATATATGACAGAGACGGCCTAACGTCTGACTATGGCATGATAGAAAAGAAGTTGAAAGATATGCGAGAAAGTGGTATAGTAGTCAATGTAAACAATGATTACAGCAGCCTTGAAAGAGAAATGAAAGGCAATACAAGACAATTGCAGAACATCGGAAGAATGATGAAAAAAGCTAACCATATCGCAGATTACAATTGGATTTCAAACCGTATATAAACTATTGGATATGATATACAATGATTTAAATAAAATAGCCCTTTCCCGCTTCATTGACATCTTTCTTGGAGATATTGACAAGGTTGTTCAAGGCGGTGCGCATAGCATAAAGGAAAAGGTTTTGGCTGCCGAGAAGCTGTGTAATGAATACTTATCAATCATAGGCGGTAAATCAGCCGTTGCGCAGATAATCAGGAGAAACGAAGTCCTTAACATTCAAATACGGCTGAACTGTTTTTCCATGTGCGAAAAATTAATCTCGTCCGGGGACTGGGATGTTGTCGTCAGTATTATGGGCGCTTTAGGATACAGGTTCAAAGAAAATGAACACGAAAAGATAACAAACCGGATAAAGAGCGTTTCAGCTTCCGACAATTACAGACTGGCAAAGCTTCAGGAATCGGCCGCAAATTCCGGTAAGGTTAAAATGGATAGGGATTATTTCACGAAAGAAAGGGTTTCTCTCATGTCTCATGTGAAGATGCACATTGATGAGAACACCTTTTCTGCCAAAGAATACGCCTATATGGTTAGACGCATGTGTGACGAGATAGATGCTTTGATTCGTTCAACTTCAAAAAAGAAATAAGATGTATTATAGATGCGAGTTGCTGGTAGGAGGTAATGTACATGATGTAACAAATGACCTTGTCAATTGGGATGATGTAGAGATGTCTTTCAAGAGAAATGACTATGACGGTGTCGTGCGTAGTTTCTCAACCAAATTCGAGTTCTCAGGAGGAGCTTATTCTCTTCTTCTAAGAGAATATCAGTCAAACTATTTAAAGTCATCCGCTACGATTGTGTTTTATGTAAGAAACAATTCGTGGTTGTTGAACGAAAAGTTCAGGTGTGCTTTGGATTACTCCACATTCACATACACCGACATATCATGCGAGATTAATGCGGTTGACAATAGCCTTGCAAGTCTCATCAAGGCGAAAAAAGGCACACAATATGAATACTTGGTTAGCGAATTGAAGGAGGCGGAACCTCTGTATTATGATAGGCTGGAGATGTCGAGTAATATAGAATGGGTAATGACTGGAACTCACGAGGAAAAAGATGGTAAGTCTTATTATTATAATATATACGATTTTGGAGCTGTTAGCATCGGAGATCAGTTTTTTACAGTACCGCTATACATGAAAAATACTGAAATTGCAGTAAAAGATGTTGTAGAGGTTCAAGATGTAGGACTGGAGAACTTAGGCGGTCAGGCAATAACATCTCATTGTATATTTAAGAATATAAGCGATCATGGAGTTTATATAAATATAAAAGCCAAATTTAAATTACATCTTGAGCCTCTTACTATAACCACTACTACCACTTGTTATATAAAGATGTTTTATTTTTATAATGAGAATAAAGGACAGGGATGGATACCCATTGCGAACTCAACTCCTTTACATGGGGGAGAATACAAAGAAAAAGTGCCTATCTCTTTTGGAGAAAATATAATAGAAATAAATTCGGAAAAATTTCTTATATATGGTAATGGCGGATACATCGTACTTGCCGTATACGGACAAGGCAAGGTTAAGATATTTCAGGAGGAGAAATCTTCTTCGGAGGAAACGTTGGCTATAAACTTCATGGAGCAAGACGCACCCGTTGACATTAATGTAATTAAACCCACAGTCTTATTAAACAGGCTTCTTAAGTCAATAAATGGAGGTAATGAGGGTGTAACTGGAGAAATATCCATTCCGGCCGGGGATGCTTATAAAGGGGTTAAAAATGCCATGATTGCGCCCGCCGAAAGTATCAGAGGAATACCAAATGCCAAAATCTATACATCCTATACCAAATTCGCAAATTGGATGAGTTCTGTTTTCGGGTTTGTTCCCGTTATAGGTGATAACAAGGTAACGTTTGTGCACAGGGATGCTTTGTTTCAGGATAAACAAGTGAAAGACCTGAAAGACGATACGGTAGACCTGAATTATAATGTAAGCTCCTCTATGATATATTCCCGGCTAAAAGTAGGATACGACAAACAGGACTACGATAGCGTAAACGGACGTGATGAGTTTCATTTTACAAACGAATACACCACTGGAATTACCCTTACAGAGAACGCGAAAGAATTGATAAGCCCATATCGCGCGGATGCATACGGCATAGAATTTCTTGCCGCAAAAAGAGGCGAAGATACAACGGACAATGACAGTGATAGTGATATATTCTTTGTTGGTGCCGCACTTGAGGGAGGAAAGTATAAACTTGTACGAAGCGGATACACCATATCCGGCGTTATATCTCCGTCTACCATGTTTAATGCCATGTATTCGCAACGCTACATGATTGAAGCGAACGCACGCTACCTTGCCGCCTTTGCAGAGCAGTTGTCTTTTACGTCCTCTGACGGCAATAGTGATGTTGAGATTAACGGAGTAAGAGAAACCAACGACATAGCATTAGGTAATAGGCTGTTTACGGTTGGGGAATTATCGGTAGAAACAGGCGATCAGGGAACACCCTCTGATTTATCAGGCTATATACGGATAGAGAAGAACGGAAACGTGTATAAAGGATATGTAAAAAGCGTAAGTTACAATCATGAAAAGGCAAAACCTGTAAAGTATTCACTGATAGTTAAGAGCGTAGAATGAATATATAGAAAAAGCCAGATGTAGTGTCTGGCTTTATTGTTTTTAAATCACTAAATATGGCACTATAAAATATTTTGTGTAAATGCGAAATACGGGATTCTAAAAAGAGTTCC